>OLIS01002365.1_pt1 | contig 12329 bp, 6 predicted proteins | sample 1601351 | NCBI WGS metagenome assembly OLIS01 (sample SAMEA2452122, study PRJEB22498) | human gut metagenome | biome: human feces; feature: human gut; material: feces | place: Australia | collected 2012
TGCGTTATTGGCGGCGTGGGTATGGCAGGGATGCCATACCCTCCTAATCTGTGCGCATCTGTGCCTATCTGTGGGAGGCTTTCTCTGCCAGAAGGTTCTGTGTGTTCCGCGTGTTCTGTGGGACACTCTCCCCATTTGCTTTGTTGGTGCAGCAGAGGCAGCTGCACCAGCGTGGTAGTATTCTCCCACGGATTTCACGGATTTCCACAGATGGTTAGGCTGCGTTATTGGCAGCGTGGGTATGGCAGGGATGCCATACCCTCCTAATCTGTGCGTATCCGTGTCTATCTGTGGGAGGCTTTCTCTGCCAGAAGGTTCTGTGTGTTCCGCGTATTCTGTGGGGAATTTGTACACTGCTTTGTTGGTGCAGCTTTGTTGGTGCACTTGAGACAAGTGCACCCCCTAAGAGTGCCCCCTGAAAGTGCCCCCTCTGCCATCGGATTGCGTCCGCCACCCAATCAGATTCCGTTCGCCACCCAATCAGATTCCGTCCGCCGCCCGATCGGATTGCGTTCGCCGTCCGATCAGATTGCGTCCGCTGCACGATGCCATAAGTAGCGTGTGTATCCTGCGGAGATTGCGCTGCAATACACAGTGTGTTTACGTTCTGCATCCTTTTATGTTCGCAAAATTAAGAAATAAATTCGATTTTTGATGTGAAATAATTTGATTTATCATCAAATTTCAGTATTTTTGCAGCTTGAAAGGATGTGTCCTTACCTATTATATAGTATATGCGCGAGGAGCAGCCTCTATTACGCACGAAGAAACATCAATAATTTTATCAATTAATAATTTAAATTTCAAATCATTTATGTGGTTAATCAATTCATCAATCGGTAGAAAAGTAGTGATGGCCCTCACCGGCGTCGCACTTGTTCTATTCCTGACATTCCACATGTCAATGAATGTTGTTGCCCTCTTCTCGGGAGACGCTTACAACATGATTTGTGAGTTCCTTGGCGCCAACTGGTATGCCGTAGTAGCAACAATGGGTCTTGCTGCCCTCTGCGTTCTCCACTTCGTTTACGCCTTCTGGCTCACGATGCAGAACCGCGCAGCCCGCGGCAACTCTCGTTACGAGGTTACAGCAAAGCCTAAGGGCGTAGAGTGGGCATCGCAGAACATGCTCGTTCTCGGCATCATCGTAGTGCTCGGTATGTTGCTCCATCTCTTCAACTTCTGGTACAACATGATGTTCGCAGAGCTTCTCGGCTTTGAGGGCGTATGCGCACCTGCTGACGGCTTCGGCTGGATCCAGGAGACATTCAAGAACCCGGTTTACGTTGTCCTCTACATCGTATGGCTTGTAGCCCTCTGGTTCCACCTCTCACACGGTTTCTGGAGCGCAATGCAGACATTCGGCTGGAACGGCAAGGTATGGTTCTGCCGCTGGAAGGTGATCAGCCAGGTTTACTCAACCCTGCTCGTCCTCGGCTTCCTCGTAGTAGTAGTATTGTTCGCCCTTGGCTGCGCACCGAGCCTCTGCTGCGGTAGCTGCTGCTAATTCAAAATTCAAAAATCAAAATTCATAATTCATATTATGGCTAAGACAATTAATTCAAGAATCCCTGAAGGCCCAGTGGCCGAGAAGTGGACCAACTATAAAGCTCACCAGCGTCTGGTGAACCCCAAGAACAAACTCAAGCTCGACGTCATCGTTGTAGGTACAGGTCTTGCAGGTGCTTCTGCAGCAGCCAGCCTCGGCGAGATGGGTTTCCGCGTACTTAACTTCTGTATCCAGGACTCACCGCGTCGCGCTCACTCTATCGCCGCTCAGGGCGGTATCAACGCAGCCAAGAACTACCAGAACGACGGCGACTCAGTATACCGTCTGTTCTACGACACAGTGAAGGGCGGCGACTACCGTGCACGCGAGGCTAACGTATACCGTCTGGCAGAGGTGTCTAACGACATCATCGACCAGTGCGTAGCCCAGGGCGTACCATTCGCACGCGAGTACGGCGGCATGCTCGCCAACCGTTCATTCGGTGGCGCTCAGGTGTCACGTACATTCTACGCTAAGGGTCAGACCGGCCAGCAGCTCCTCCTTGGTGCCTACTCAGCACTCTCTAAGCAGGTGAGCACGGGCCGCGTACAGCTCTACACACGCTACGAGATGGAAGACGTAGTAATCGTTGACGGTCGCGCACGCGGTATCATCGCTAAGAACCTCGTCAGCGGCAAGCTCGAGCGCTTCTCTGCTAACGCCGTAGTAATCGCTACCGGCGGTTATGGCAACGCTTACTTCCTCTCTACAAACGCTATGGGTTGCAACTGTACAGCAGCCGTTCAGTGCTACCGTAAGGGTGCTTACTTCGCTAACCCTTGCTACGTACAGATCCACCCGACATGTATCCCCGTACACGGCGACAAGCAGTCGAAGCTCACACTTATGTCAGAGTCGCTGCGTAACGACGGCCGCATCTGGGTGCCGAAGAAGCTCGAAGACGCAAAGGCTCTCCAGGCAGGCACAAAGAAGGGCTCGGACATTCCGGAGGAAGACCGCGACTACTACTTGGAGCGTCGCTATCCGGCATTCGGCAACCTCGTTCCGCGTGACGTTGCTTCGCGCGCAGCCAAGGAGCGTTGCGACAAGGGCTTCGGCGTGAACAACACCGGCCTCGCCGTATTCCTCGACTTCTCTGAGTCAATCAACCGCCTCGGCATCGACGTAATCCGCCAGCGCTACGGCAACCTCTTCGACATGTACGAGGAGATCACCGACGTAAACCCGGGCGAGCTTGCAAACGAAATCAACGGCGTGAAGTACTACAACCCGATGATGATCTATCCGGCTATCCACTACACAATGGGCGGTATCTGGGTCGACTACGAGCTCCAGACCTCTATCACCGGTCTGTTCGCAATCGGCGAGTGCAACTTCTCTGACCACGGCGCTAACCGCCTCGGCGCATCTGCCCTCATGCAGGGTCTTGCAGACGGCTACTTCGTACTTCCGTACACCATCCAGAACTACCTCGCCGACCAGGCTATCTGGCCGCACCTCTCTGTCGACCTCCCCGAGTTCGCAGAAGCTGAGAAGGGCGTTCAGGCAGAAATCGACCGCCTCATGGGCATCCAGGGCAAGCGCTCTGTCGACTCTATCCACAAGGAGCTCGGCCACATCCTCTGGGAGCACGTAGGCATGGGCCGCACAAAGGAGGGTCTCGAGGAAGGCATCAAGCTCATCAAGAAGCTCCGCAACGAGTTCAACACCAACCTCTTCATCCCAGGTAAGAAGGAAGGTCTGAACGTAGAGCTCGACAAGGCAATCCACCTCCGCGACTTCATCCTCATGGGTGAGCTCATCGCACACGACGCACTCTCACGCGAGGAGTCTTGCGGTGGTCACTTCCGCGAGGAGCACCAGACAGAAGAGGGCGAGGCAAAGCGCGACGACGAGAACTTCTTCTACGTAGGCTGCTGGGAGTACAAGGGCGACGACGAGACCGCTCCTGAACTCATCAAGGAACCGCTCGAATACGAGGCAATCAAGGTACAGACACGTAACTATAAGAACTAATAAAAATTATGGCAAACATATCATTCACACTGAAATATTGGCGTCAGAACGGTCCTCAGGACAAGGGCCACTTCGACACACGCGAGATGAAGGATATCCCTACGGATACCTCATTCCTTGAGATGCTCGACATCCTTAACGAGCAGCTCATCGAGGAAGGCAACGAGCCTTTCGTATTCGACCACGACTGCCGCGAGGGCATCTGCGGTATGTGCTCACTCTACATCAACGGTCACCCACACGGACCGAACCAGGGCGCTACCACATGCCAGCTCTACATGCGTAAGTTCAACGACGGCGACGTAATCACCGTTGAGCCGTGGCGCTCAGCAGCGTTCCCCGTAATCAAGGACTGCATGGTAGACCGCACAGCGTTCGACAAGATCATGCAGGCAGGTGGTTACGTAAGCGTTCGTACTGGCCAGCCCCAGGACGCCAACGCCATCCTCATCCCGAAGGAAGACGCTGACGAGGCTATGGACTGCGCTACATGTATCGGCTGCGGCTGCTGTGTAGCTGCATGTAAGAACGGCTCGGCAATGCTCTTCGTAAGCTCTAAGGTGAGCCAGCTCGCTCTCTTGCCGCAGGGTCGCCCGGAGGCAGCTAAGCGCGCAAAGGCAATGATCGCCAAGATGGAGGAGCTCGGCTTCGGCAACTGCACCAACACTCGCGCTTGCGAGGCTGAGTGCCCGAAGAACGAGTCGATCGCCAACATCGCTCGCCTCAACCGCGAGTTCATCAAGGCTAAGCTCGCCGACTAATCTTAGGTGGGTATGGCATCCCTGCCATACCCACGCCACCCTCTAAGGGGGTGCACTTGTCTCAAGTGCACCAACCGAGCAATCGTGTCCTCCCACAGAATTCACCGAATTCACAGAAGCTTCTGGCAGAGGATATTCTCCCACGGATTTCACAGATGCCCACAGAAGCTTCTGGCTGCGTATATTCTCCCACAGATTTCACAGATGCTCACAGATTTTTAGGTTGCGTTAGTTGCCTCCTAATCTGTGTACATCCGTGCAATCTGTGGGAGTTTTCGTAGGAGGGTATGGCATTCCTGCCATACCCACGCCACCCTCCCAGGGGGTGCACTTGTCTCAAGTGCACCAACCAAGCAAACCGCGCATATCCTCCCACAGAATTCGCAGAACCCACAGAAACGACTGGCAGAGGATATCCTCCCACGGATTTCACAGATGCCCACAGATGGTTAGGCTGCGTAGGGTTCTCCCACGGAATTCACAGAATTCACAGAAGCTTCTGGCGTAGAAGAGCCTCCCCCGGATTTCACAGATGCCCACGGATGGTTAGGTTGCGTAAGGTTCTGTGGCTTCTGTGGGAAAATAGTTTGGTGGGCAGCGTGGGTATGGCAGGGATGCCATACCCTCCTAATCTGTGTACATCTGTGAAATCTGTGGGAGGCTCTTCTCCGCCAGAAACTTCTGTGGGAAGATGGTTTAGTGGCTGCGTGGGTATGGCATCCTGCCATACCCTCCTAATCCGCTATCTGTGGGAGTTTTCGTAGGAGGGAATGTGCGTTTTGTGTGAGTTAATAGTGTAAAAACTTAAAAAATTTGTGAAAATTTTTGCTGCTATACATATTTTTATTAAATTTGCACCGAAGAGGGAGTGCGTAGTGCCGGAGTGCGGCGCGTCACTCATACACGCCAACACAAGCAGCAACGATCCCCCGGCAACTGAAAACCGAAAGAAACCGATTTTAAAACCGATTTATTCAAACAGAATTTTTTTAATTAACTTAATTCAATAACAATTTATTAACAAACAAAGAAAGGATTTAGTATGAAAAAAATCTTATCTCTTCTTTCGATGTTGATGATTACCGTAACGGCATTTGCTACGGATTACACCGATCAGCTTACTTTCAAGCTGACTGTGGGCAGCAATTCTAGTGAAAAATCGTTGCCGCAAGGTACTCTCACCATTGAAAAGCGAGTAGACGGCACATACAATGTGACCGCAAGTGGCTGTGATTTCAGCGCTGCCGATTTTGGAAATTGGGGCGACATCAGCTGCGACGGAGTAGCAGGCACAACAAATGCTGATGGTTTGACTACTATCGAAGTAAGCAAACCAGAAGTTTTTGCCAATGGAAGTGTTCCTAGTGGATACTCTCTTAGTGGTCAGTCTCTCCTCGTTAAGTTTAATGGGACAAAGGCTTACGCCCTTTTAACAGGTAAGTTGGCTCTTAACGCTATCGTAGGTTATCCTTTTGAGTACACCTTCGGTACTGACGAAGGCTTCGACGGCGGCGGTTCTACCGGCGGTGGCGAGACTGGTGGCGAGACATCATCTATCGTAACCGTTAAGGAGAACTTCCAAAGCACAGAGGGTTCAAGTTGGGGCGAAAATGTAACTATCGACTGGAACACACAGAAGCTTGTTGCTTCTATTAACCTCGCAAGCACTGGTTCTGACAAGGGCTTCCTCGGTGTAACCAAGAAAGGACAAACTGCAGGTTGGAATAACTATGGTATAATTTTCTACAATACTAATGGCTCTACTGTTCAGGGCTATGCTCCTGGTCAGCCTAACAACGCTAATACTGATCAGGTTACTAAGGGTGAAGACCCCGTTCGTTTTGAAATCTCTAAGGACGGTGGTGTAAAATGCCAGGGCAATGTTGTTATTTCTGCATCTAATATTGCTCATCTCACCAACCAGTCAGAAATCGTTGTTGGTGCTGCTAACAAACCAGCTGGTGCTTTATACAACTACATCAAGGTTGTTCCTCTCAATTGGACAGAGGTTCCTCCTGTAACAGTTAAGGAGACTAAGGAGTTCAAAAACGTTGCTTACACCACTTCAATGGGTGGTAACGGAACTGCAACTGTAACATTCACTGAGATGTCTGACGGTACATTACCGATGACATTCGTTTCTGACGATTTAAATGTTAAGGCTGAAAACCTCACAAAGGGTACAGACGAGAAGGGTCGCACTACTTACACTGGTACAGCAAAACGCACAGATGCTGATGTGACATTCACTGTTAAGGCAGTTGTTTACGGCGAGACTACAGCACAGAAGCTCTACATGACAATGGATAACGGCTCAAGCTTAGTTGTTACTGTTGGTGAGGATCCCGACTACGTAGCTCCTGTAACATACAAGAACACTCTGAAGGTAGTTCGTGGCACAGACACCAAGGCATACGAAAACGCTGAGGTATCTGTACTCGCTAAGGGCGAGAACAAGTACGCAGTTACTATCCCTTCATTCACTGATATGGACGCAACGGAAGGTACAATCGGTAAGCTCACATTCGAGGCTACTGGTGTAGAGGAAAATGGCACACTCAAGCTTACTGCTACTTCTGCTACAACAACTCAGGAAGGTGGCACTGGTTGGGATGCAGCTGCTTTCACAGCTTCTATGGATGCTACTGTAACTGGCGAGACTCTCGCAGGTACATTCACAGTAGTATATCCTAATGATGCAACTAACTATACATATACATTGTACTATGGTGTTGAGCCTCCAACAACTCCAGAGACTCCTAAGGATGTAACCGTTGTTGAGAAGTATCAGGCTGACGGCACAGGCTTCTCTCACACAATCAATGTTGATTGGGACAAGCAGAAGATTGTTGCTTCTATCGACTTCTCTAATGGTGGCGACGACAAGGATATCCTTGCTATGACTACTGGCGACAGCTTCACAGCATTCCAGACAAGCACATACCGCACAATGCACTGGTACTGCAATCAGACTGCTAAGCAGATATCTGGTTTCTTCGCAAAGGACGGTGCTGGTAACAACAACACCGGTCTCATAGACGTTGCTGACTGCCTCGCTAAGTTCGAAATCTCTAAGGCTGAGGGTCTGAAGGTTAATGGTGTCGTTAAGATGACTCCTGATGCTCTTGAAGAACTCCTTACAGGCGATCCTATCATCATCGGTAGCGGTGAGTCTCCTAAGTTCAGCAATGCATTCTACAACTACATTAAGGTGGTTTCTCTCGACTGGAAAGAGCCGACAGAGCCTGAGGTAACTGTTAAGGAAGAGAAGACCTTCAACGAGGCTCTCTATATGCAGGATCAAAAAGTTGCTGACGCTACGGTTGTAGTTAAGGAGATGTCTGACGAGACAATCAATATGTCTCTCAAGTTCGGTGAAAACGAGTACACATCTACTGAGCTTACAAAGGGTACAGACACTAAGGGTCGCACTACTTACACTGGTAAGGTAGCTAACGGTACTCAGACATACGATGTAAAGGCTGTTGTTTACGAAAAGGACAACGTAGCTCGTCTTTACATGACACTGGCAACAAGTGTTACCACTGTCGTTGTTGGTGAGAACCCTGACGTTGTAACTCCTGAGGTAACTGAGGTTTCTAACAAGACATACACAAGCAACCTCCGCATCCTTGATGGCGAAACGACAGTTGTTGAAGAGGCTGAAGCTAATGTGAACATCGTTAAGTACTCTGACGAGTCTTATAAGGTTACTCTTAAGAACGTTAATATGCTCAACAAGACTCAGGACCTCGTATTCGTAGGTAAAGGACTTGTAGAAGAGGCTCCTACTGAGGCAACAGAGCCGCTCACAATCATTGCTAAGTCGGATGCTGCTACAACAGAATTCTTCGGCGAGGAGATGAACGGTACATTCGAGATCACAGAGGTTTCTGCTGAAGAGATCAAGATGGGCTTTGTTCTCAATAATACAAGCTTAGAATATCAGGGCGAGTTCAACTACACTGAGGAAGAAACACCTGAGGTTTACACAAACAACCTCCACATCTACGACGCTGCTGCTCCTGAGACAGACCTCTTCCAGGCTGACCAGGCTAAGGTAGAGTTCTTGGCTACTGAAACTGGTGGGTTCAAGCTCACTCTTAAGGACGTAACTCTCAACGAGAAGACTCAGGACCTCGTATTCACTGGTGCACTTCCTACACCACAACCTGGTGGTCAGGATCCGCTCGCAGAAGAGGGTGAAACAACTCCTGCTGAGCCAGCAATGGTTCTCAACGCTACTGCTGACGAGGCTACTGCTACATTCCTCGGTACTACATCTGCAACAGCTGTGTTCAATGTAATCATGAATGATGAAGCAGAAACTGAAAACGATGCATTCGCACTCACATTCACTATCACAGCAGGTGACAAGACTCTCGGTGGTGAGTTCAACTACAAGAAGAAGACTCCTGATACTCCAGATCCAGAGCTCTTCTGCAAGGAGAACTACGTAGCTGACGGCGAAGGCTTCGAGTGGGAAATCGCTGTTGATTGGGATACTCAGAAGATCGTGATGTCTATCGACCCGTCTACATGTACAGGTGGTTGCGAGGATGTAATCGGTCTCGGTGCTGTTCCAACAGCATGGGATAACACTCTCCACTTGTATCGCACAAGCGCAGACCAGCAGCTCCAGGGCTACTTCCAGACATCTGCAGGCAACAACAACACTGGCAAGTTCGCTGAGACAGCTCCGTTCTTGGTAGAGGTTTCAAAGGCTCAGGGCTTTGTTGTTAACAACGAGGTTAAGATTGCTTCAAGCGCAATGAGCTATCTCTTCACTCTCTCAACCGTTAAGATGGGTACTGGCGAGGGCGCTAACGACAAGTCGCGTGCTACATACAACTACGTTAAGGTTGTTGATAAGGATTGGACAGCACCTAAGGATCCTGACACAGGCATCAACGCAACAACAGTTGCTGAGGGTGAGGTTGAGTTCTTCACAGTTAACGGCGTTAAGCTTAACAAGCTCCAGAAGGGTCTGAACATCGTTCGCACTGCTGACGGCAAGGTTAAGAAGGTACTCGTTAAGTAATCATAGGAGGGTATGGCATCCTTGCCATACCCACGCATCCACATAACTAACGTAAGAGGGCATGGCATTCCGCCATGCCCTCTTTGTTTTTTCCCCAGGGGGGTGTCCTCCAACAGAGCACACTTAGGAGGGTATGGCATCCCTGCCATACCCACGCACCCACTTAATAATTCTCCCACAGATGGCACAGATCAACACAGATAGTTTGGTGGTTGCGTAGGCTTCTCCCACGGAATTCACGGAACACACAGAAACTTTTGGCGTAGAAGAGCCTCCCACGGATGCGCACAGATGCGCACAGATGGTTAGGCTGCGTAGGGTTCTCCCACAGAATTCACGGAACACACAGAAGCTTTTGGCGTAGAAGAGCCTCCCACGGATGCGCACAGATGCCCACAGATGGTTAGGTCGCGTAGGGTTCTCCCACGGAATTCACGGAACACACAGAAGCTTCTGGCAGAGAAGAGCCTCCCACAGATTTCACAGATTTCACAGATGGTTAGGCTGCGTAGGGTTCTGTGGGAAGATAGTTTTGTGGTTGCGTGGGTATGGCAGGGATGCCATACCCTCCTAATCTGTGCCCATCCGTGCAATCTGTGGGAGAATATCTTGCGTCAGAAACTTCTGTGGGTTCTGTGGGTTCTGTGGGAAGATAGTTCGGTGGCTGCGTGGGTATGGCAGGGATGCCGTACCCTCCTACAATTGCACAGACTGGGGTGGGAGATAGCAGCAAAAAAGTTTGTGTGACTATCACTTTTTTATTACTTTTGCACCAAACAATTAGACACGACACCCTTGCATACGATAGACTTAATTCAATAATAGTTAATAAATAAAAGAAAGGTTTTAAAGATGAAGAAAATTTTATCTCTTCTTGTTATGATGGTGATGAGCATCACCGCGTTCGCACAGACAGACGGTTTGTATAAGGGTCAGCTCAACTACGAGTTGCTCGTCGGTTCTGAGGTGAAGAAGCTCGAGTTGCCAGAGGGCACCTTCAAGCTGGAGAAGCGCGTTGATGGCCACTATAACGTGGAGGCTAAGGGCTGCGACTTCACAGATCAGGGCTACGACAACTGGTACGAAATCACATGCGACGACCTTGAGGGAAAAGTGGACGAGAACGGCGTTACGGTAATCGACGAGACTGACGTGTACGTACTGCGCTCAAGCGATTGGGCTGAGTTCAAGAACACATCGCTCACCGTTAAGTTTAATGACAAGAAGGTGTACGCTCACTTCGAGGGCGATATTGTACATAACGGCAAGAAGGTGACACTGAAGTACACCTTCGGCACCGACGACTTCGGCACCACAGAGCCTTCAGAGCCAGAGGTGACAGAGACATCGAACAAGACATACAAGAGCAACCTCCACATCTTCAACCTTGAGTCGGAGGACGAGTCTCTCGACCTCTTCAAGACCGACGAGGCAGAGGTGAACATCATCAAGTACTCTGACGAGTCGTGCAAGGTGACTCTGAAGAACATCACTCTCAACGGTAAGACTGCCGACCTCGTGTTCGTTGGTAAGTTTGATACCGATGAGCCTGCTCTCGACCAGCTCGCAGAGGGCGATGATGAGAATGGAACAGTAACACCGGAGGGAACATTCTTAATGGCTACTTCCGACGACGCTACAACAGAGTTCTTCGGAGCTGCTATCAGCGCAACGTTCGAGTGGCAGGAGCTCTCTGAGAACGAAATCAAGATGTTCTTCAATCTCGAAGGTGGTTCTATCTCTTACGAGGGTGAGTTCAACTACAAGGAGAATTCGGAGACAGCAATCAACGGCATCCACGCTGCTAATGGTGAGGCACAGCTTTTCACAGTTGATGGCGTTAAGCTTAACAAGCTCCAGAAGGGTCTGAACATCGTTCGCACTGCTGACGGCAAGGTTAAGAAGGTACTCGTTAAGTAATCTTTCAGGGGGTGCACTTGTCCCCAAGTGCACCAACCAAGCAAATGGTGCACCCACAGAATAAACTCATAAGAGGGCATGGCATTCCGCCATGCCCTCTTTGCGTTGCTACCACTCCCACGGATTTATCGTAGGAGGGTATGGCATTCCTGCCATACCCACGCCGCCCACCCAGGGGGTGCAGCGGTCTCCGCTGCACCAACCGAGCACTCGTGCACCAACATTGTAATCCTCCCACGGAATTCACGGAATTCACAGAAGCTTCTGGCGGAGAAAAGCCTCCCACAGATTTCACAGATGCCCACAGATGGTTAGGCTGCGTAGGGTTCTCCCACGGAATTCACGGAACACACAGAAGCTTCTGGCGTATAAGAGCCTCCCACAGATTTCACAGATGCGCACAGATGGTTTGGTTGCGTAGGCTTCTCCCACGGAATTCACGGAACACACAGAAACTTCTGGCAGAGAAGAGCCTCCCACGGATTTCACAGATGCGCACAGATGGTTAGGCTGCGTAGGGTTCTCCCACAGAATTCACGGAATTCACAGAAGCTTCTGGCGTAGAAGAGTCTCCCACGGATGCGCACAGATGCCCACAGATGGTTAGGCTGCGTAGGGTTCTCCCACGGAATTCACGGAACACACAGAAGCTTTTGGCGTAGAAGAGCCTCCCACAGATTTCACAGATGCCCACAGATGGTTAGGTTGCGTAGGGTTCTCCCACAGAATTCACGGAATTCACAGAAGTTTCTGGTGGAGAAGAGCCTCCCACGGAATTCACAGAAACGAATGGCGGAGAAGAGCCTCCCACGGATTTCACAGATGCACACAGATAGTTAGGCTGCGTAGGGTTCTGTGGGAAGATAGTTTGGTTGGCTGCGTGGGTATGGCAGGATGCCATACCCTCCTAATCTGTGCACATCCGTGCAATCTGTGGGAGAATACCTTGCGCCAGTCGTTTCTGTGTGTTCTGTGGGAGAATATCTTGCGTCAGAAGCTTCTGTGGGTTCTGTGGCTTCTGTGGGAAGATAGTTTGGTGGCTGCGTGGGTATGGCAGGGATGCCATACCCTCCTAATCTGT
>OLIS01002369.1_pt1 | contig 12321 bp, 5 predicted proteins | sample 1601351 | NCBI WGS metagenome assembly OLIS01 (sample SAMEA2452122, study PRJEB22498) | human gut metagenome | biome: human feces; feature: human gut; material: feces | place: Australia | collected 2012
TTAAAAAACCTTTGGAAGCTTGTTTTGCAATCTTTGCTCCCTGATTCATTACCGACGCAGCCGATGGAATCACAAAACCAGCATTTTGTAAAAGTGCCTCCTCTTCTTTGCGAAGCAGGAAAAGAAGAAGCGGAAGTGGTGCCATACTGTAGAGTTTGTAGCCTTTTTTCTGCAATTCCTCGGATTTCTTTTTTATTGCCTTGCGCCCATAATTCAAACGGGATTTCACGGTATTTTCCGAACATTCCATTGCCTCCGCAATTTCACGAATACTCGCCCCCTCAAAATGAAACATCAAAATACACATTCTCTGGTCATCCGGCAGTGTATCTAACATTTCATGAACCATTTCCTGCGTTTCTTTCGTTGTACACGCCATCTCAGGCTGGGCTGTCATGTTCTCATCTGCGATCGAATATTCAAATGTCTCTCCATCCTGATCTTCTCTCTGCATATCCGAAAAATTCACTGTATGGCGATCTCTCAATGCATTCCTTGCGGTATTTGCAACGATGGTACTGAGCCATCCCGGAAATGAATTTGCATCCTGAAGACCGGAAAGCCGTTCAAATGCTTTCACATAGGAATCATGCAGAACATCCATCGCTTCATCCTCATTCTTCATATATTTCATCGCTATATACAGTTTGTTTCGATATGTCATCTCATACAGATAGGAAAAGCCTGCTTCCTTTCCGGCTTTTGCCTGCTCCACCGCCTCTGTATAATCGACTGCCGCCCCACAGAACGGACAGTTATATTCATTTCCCTGCAGATCATTCCCACACGTTTTGCAAATCATTTGTAGCCTCCCACACGCCTGTTTTTTCATTTTTTTATACTTTTAATAGAAATATGTCAGATCCGTTTTTTCTGTTTAACCTATTATAGCTTTTACTGTACTAACATTCAGATTTGTTATCTCGACAATCTGATCCAAAGAATAGCCTTTCTTATGCATATTCAGTACAATCTCTCCAGATTTCATTGTAACGTAGTTCACAGGGGATAGCAAGATGAAGAAAATAAAGGCAACAAAAAACTGACATACGGATCAGGTATCTTTTCTTCCGAAAATATGATGATCCATATGTCAGTTTTTGTACTTATTTATGTAGGGTTGTATTTATTATTATTTAATCTTAACAGTCTTAACCTTACTCCAAGAAGAATAATAATATTCATCCGGAGTACTACCATAATTATCAATCTTCACATAAGAACGAACACGAACATAATATGTTCCTTTTTTCAAATCAACCATATACATTCCCGTACTTTCTCCTCGCTTTGTCTTTTTGCCCTTTTTAAACTTTTTGTCTCTTGCAATCTGGAACTGATAGCCATTTGCCAATGAATTTTTCTTACACCGTATATACATCGTCTTATACTTATTATCCGGTTTTGTTTTAGTAATAGTTGGCTTTGGTATTGCAGTTACAGAAGTTCTAAAGGAATACTTACCTGTATAATGATAGTCCGTTGCGTAATTTACACCACCTCTGAACTTGACATAATATGTACCCTTTGGTAAAAATACTCTGTATTTATGAAGTCCCGCTTCAATATCTGATATACTAACATTCCGACTGCCACTTGTGTTTACCAAATTAATGTTCAGTTCACGGAGCTTACTAGATACCGTCAGATTCAGATACTGACTTTTTGTTACTCTCATCTTATAAATATCTATATCATCATTCAACGCTAACTGTCCTTTTACAGATTTACCAATCTTATAAGAGGTTGCTGTTCCCATCTCATTATTCTTTGCCATTGCATGCTCGGACTTCGTTTCCTTAGATGGCTTAAATGATGGTGTAAATGTAAAATTACAACCATCCATACCACCTTCCATGCCTATTCTTAATGTATAATTACCTGCCAGCAAATCCAGCGATAAACTACAATCTCCCACATTATAAATCTTGTATACTTCTTTTCCTGTTTCGTCCAAAACTGTTATTTTACCCATACTGGTAAATGCATATCCAGCATCCGATACCTGAAATACAAAGGTGACATTTCCGGATTGTTTCAAAGAAAATGCATATTTATAACATTTACTGGTCTCTGTACTGCCACTATACGAACTGCCCCATTTCAGTTTTGGTCCCTCTGTTGTTCCTGCTGCAAATGCCTTCTGCACTGGCATCACTAACATTACGAATGCTGCTGCCAGCATTACAATTAACCCTTTCCATAAACTCTTGTTTTTCATCATTTTTCTTCTCCTTTTCATTTTTTTATTACAACAAATATTTACAGATGCAAGAGAAATATTATATTTTCCTGCCTTCTACTATATAAGACAGGGGCAAATGGAAAAAGGTTTTAAAGTTTTCAAATTTTTTTAAAAATTTTTTTCACCTTGACTCATACTGTCCAGATAAAACGAAAACGCCGTCTGTGATATTCCTACCACAAACGGCGCCCCCACTCTTGTTATTATATATTTTTTATTTTGTTACCTTGACCTTGGAAGATAAGCCTTTGCTCTTAAACAGCTTCTGATAAGAGGAAACCTTCTTCTTTGGTACTTTAATCGTAGTAACCTTTGTGATGCCCTTAAATGCATTTTTAGAAAGCTTCTTTGATGTAATCTTTGAAGACTTAATTGTAATTGTCTTCAGCTTCTTACATCCGCTAAATGCCTGATCTCCGATCTTCGTTGTCTTCGCCGGAAGCGTAATACCGGTAAGAACTTTGCAGCCCTTAAATGCATATGCTCCGATCTCCGTTACGTTCTGTCCCATAGTAACGGTTTTAAGTTTTATTGCTCCATTGAAAGCATTCTTGGAAATCTTACTAACATTGCTTCCGATTGTAACCTTTGTTACCTTCTTATTATTCTTGAAAGCACCCTCTGAGATCTGTGTTACTTTGTATTTCTTACCTCTGATCTTCACGGTTGCCGGAATGCTGACAGTCTTAGCCTTTTTATTTACAGGTGCTTTATATGCAACTGTTTTCTTGGATGTGCTTATAACCTGAACCTTTGCAGCTTTACTGTCATCAGAAACCACATCCCCCTTCTTGAGCGGTTTTACTATTGGTTTTTCCGGTGTTGGCTTCACCGGTGTCGGTTCCTGAAGTTTTGCGATTGGCTCTGTTCTTGTCTTTTTGCAGACACTGCAGGTATATGTCTTTACACCCTCTGTCTTTGTAGTTGGCTGTGTTGTAACCTTTCCTTTATCCCATGTATGTCCGGTTGCCTTCAGCTCTTCGGTGGCCATAACCTCATTACACTCGGTGCATCTATAGGTGATCGAACCATTCTTCTCACAGGTTGGCTCAACTCTTGTTCCATTATCTTTGATATGTTTCGTATGTGGTGCTTTAACCTTGATTATTACTACATATTCGTCAGATGTATATGCTCTTTCTTCTGTATAGGATGTTACTGTAATTGTAGTCTCACCGCATCCCGTTATAGTAACTTTACCAGTCTCATCTACAGCAGCAACCTCCGGATCAGCCGAAACATACCGTAATGCAGAGAGCTTGGATTCAAGCGCTGCATCCTTCAAAGCCACATCCAGTGTAAATGCGCTATCGCCAAATACCTTCTCATAAGTCTCCGTACCGGTTAATTCAAGTCTGGTAGTTGGAAGAACCGTTACTGCAATCCTCTTTGTTGTAGCACCCTTACCTGTACTTGCAGTGATAATGGCCGATCCCTTGCCTAACGCAGAAATGGTAATTTCATCACAAGCAGCTATCTCTTCGTCGCCTTCTGCAACCTTATAATCAATAACATCTGTTGATCCATCGTTAAGTTTGGCATCGATCCAGATCTTCTCGCCCTTATAAAGCGTCACCTTATATTCACCGGCTGATGCATCCCACGCAAAATCATCAGAATCGGAAGTGATCGTAATACTGGTTCCCTTTACATACTTTGTTAATGTAACATTTATGGAATGTGATAATTCAGAATCTGCATAGTAGTTTACTGCACTATCCTTAATTGTTACATTAACAGCGATTTCTGCTGTTCCTGCCTTTGAATAGGATGTATCATAAGCAGTCGTGATAACTCCGTTTGATACATTTGCCACGATATTTGACTGATCGGATATCTTCTTATAAGATACAGTATATTCATCTGCTGCAAGGCCTTCGATCTCGCCAAATTCTATCTGAAGCTCATGCTTTACATCATTCTGAACTGTAAATTCATTTGATCTTACAAGTGCATCGATATCCGTAAGCTTCGCTTTTGCAATTGTAAATGTTGCTTCCTTACTGTTTGTAGTATGAATACCATCACCCTTGATCGTAAGTCTACCGGTACCGGCATTCACATTCTCACCATACTCTACCGTATACTGATCGTCCGGAACAACTGCGCCATTGATTGTAACTTCGATATTTTCCTTATCCGGTGTCTGCTGCGTTCCATCATAGGTATATTCGCCATTTACTGCTACTGCTGCCTCTGCAAGATCATAGTATAAGGTTGGCTGTGTGATCACTATTGTATACTGGATCACTACTGTTTTTGCTTTATCTACATATATATCTGCTACATATGTTGCCTCAACCGCATTCTGTCCGACTACCTCACTTGATACAAAATCGATCTGACCAACTGTATTGGTAAATCCCTGTACCTGAAGACGGATCTTATCCTTCAGTGCTGAGATATCACCGACATTCTTACCTAATGCAAACTTAACAACATGCTCCTCATTATCTACATCTGTAGCAACAAATGATTCGCCGCCCGCAGTAAGTGTGGTCTTTGCCTGATTTAAGCCTGCAAAATCAAATACAGTTATCTCATAGGATGCTGTAATATCATCACTGTATCTGTCATCTGCAATATACTGAAGTGTTACCGTCTGTGCAGAAACGCTGTTCATATCATAGCCTGTAACCTTCAGCTCTTTATCAATATCAACCGGTGCAGTCTTCTTATTCTTATATGTCTTTACTACCTTCAGACCATTCAGATCAAACTCTGCCCCTTTGGCAAATGCTGTCTTATTTGGGAAACGTTCGATGCTGATCGATTCTACGGTTGATTTTGCTTTAACTGCAAATTTTATCGTCTCACCACGATATTCAGATACCGATAATACTACATTGTACTCTCCTGTTTCCTGATTCTTTGTAACATAACTGCTGTCATTTATAATGGACTTGCCATCCAACAGGATATCTGTGATCTGGAATCCGTCATGTGCAACAATGTTATTAATTGCATATGTACCGGTAGTAGTATCCTCCAGGCTGGACTCATCAATGATCAACTGGTTCTCTGCAAGATTTCCCTTTGCATTGTAGGTTACACCATCATCAATATCCAGTTCAAGGTATACTGCAATCTCCCCTTCCTCCGGAGTCTGATTCTTTCCCTTTGTGATAACACCATTTCCGGTATATTTACCATTCATAAAGAACTTACCATAAATATTAGCATTTTCTTCCAGATTAAGAGAACCATTCAATACAATGATACCATATTCGGAATCCATCGCCATTGTTCCCTTAACTGTTAAAGTACCATTGATGATCAACTGTGCATCACTGTCAGCTGCCCAGACAAGTGCACCCGGAAGTACATCATCATGCTGTGGATCAACTACAAGTTCAACGTCCTTAGGAATGATCAACTTGGATGATGACGGTAATTCTAATGTTGTTCCTGCTTTAATATGTGTACTCTTGCGAATGGTTGCTGTTCCATAAACCTCATATGTCTTTCCTACGAACAGAACAGAATTAGAAACAGTTCCCAGAACAGGAACATCCTCTGCCTTTGCTCCACAGATATTATCACCGATAATTGTAATATCAGAAGCAGATGAGCCATTCAGTGCTCCTACTGCAATACCATTTTCAGCACTAAGGTTGACTGTTGCATCTGTTAAGACATTTACGTTCTTAACATCTCCTGCATAAGCACCAATTGCCGGACCATTTGCAGCAATAACTATAAGCTTTCCTTTTGTCTCAACGACCTCGCCGATAATATTAATATCCCTTGTCTCTGAATTCAGACCGGCTCCGATACCGGCTCCATTTCCTCTTGCTCTGATACTAATAAAACCTGTATTTGAAATATTAATATTTGTTGCCTCTGATACAGTATCTGTTGCTCCGGAACCAATACCGGCTCCGTTTTCTGTACCATCGACACTCAGATTTCCTGCATACTCTAAATAAATATTGATATTATCAACGGATGCATTCTTACCGGAACCGATACCGGCTCCGTCTGTTCCTGCTGTTACCGTTACAGCTACATTTCCTGAAATGTAAATATCGGAGGCTGCACCTGCCAGACCGGAACCGATACCGGCTCCATTTGCTCCACCAACTGCTGTTACAGTTCCACCTGATATCATAATATACGATACCTTTGCATTTGCTCCCGAGCCAACACCGGCTGCATCTGTGCCGCCTGTTGCTTTTTTTACAACACCGCCTGTTACCTTAATCTCTGTTGCTTCTACATCAGATCCGGAACCGATACCGGCTCCGCCGTCTCCACCGGTCGCTATTACAGTTCCTCCTGAAATGGTAATACCGGAAGCAAGCTTTGCTTCATCATTTATGTAAGCACCGGAACCAATACCGGCTCCGCCAATATTTTTAGAACCGATCGTTCCACTTCCCGCTGTTGCATTTACGATTCCGCCTGCAATCTCGATATTGGCAGCATCAGCATTTGCGCCGGAACCGATACCGGCTGCTCCGTTTGCACCAATTGCTGTTACGTCTGCATTTTCTGAGATCCGGATGCCATCAACCGGCATATTGTACTGAGAACCGATACCGGCTGCTCCATATGCTGCATAGCTTTCATTTGATGGCTGTGATCCCCTTGCTTTTATAATTACATTTCCATTTATCTCAATATTTGAAACAACCTTTAAGGTTTTGTCTGTACCACCACCGATACCGGCTGCTCCATATGTCGCATTGTTACCGGCAGTTGCATTTATAGTACCTTTTGTCGTAGAAGTCAGTACCAGCTTACCGCTTCCATTCTTCTGGATCGCTGCATAAGCTCCCGATGATGTCAGATTGTTTGTTCCGTAAGCAGTGATCGTCACGGTCTTACCCTCTGCCGGATTTACTGTGATCGCTGCCCCCTGAGTATTCCGTGTGATCGTCAGACTACGGATCGCAAGATTCACATCAATATCCCCTGCTGCCTTGATCTGACCCTTCATAACCTTACCGGATTTTGTTCCGAACAGGATCATCTCCTTATCAGATTTGATCGTAAGTCCATCCGTCTCCGAATAAGAATAGTCATCTTTTGTTGCTGTTTCCGCTGTGCTCTTTACTCCAAGCCAGAGTCCATCCTCCAGCTTCGTGTATTTGTCATAGCCATATGGATCAGCGATCGTATTTGTAAATGTACCATATGCTGTCTCCATACCGGATTTTGACACCGCATATTTTGTTGTATTACTTCCTACCTGATACATACCGGTATTATCATATGAGATCGATACGCCGGATGTCTTTGACTCTACATATCCCCTATGATATTCACCATCAAAAGTAATCCTTATATCATTTGGAATCACATAAGGTGCTCTCTTACAATAAAGATAAATATATGCACCTCCGGCATTTTTATTGAGATCTCCATCAATCTTGTTCCAGTTGCTGTCAACCTCCTGCTGATATTCACTTGTAAGACCGCTTCCTGAGTTTCCTCCGGCATACTGCAGCTTTCTATCATCGGTATTCCAGATACCAAGTGATGAGATTGGATCTCCTGCATTTCTGTCCTTTGTTGCATAGACGTAGATATAACCGGACTTTGAACCTACACCATCATTCAGGTCACCCGTCTTTCTCTCAACGCTATATCCGTCAAGACTGCTTGATGTACCTGCATCACTCTGCCATACAGACCATATCCTTGTATATGCCTGTGCCGGATCTGTGGTCGTCTTTACCCAGATATAATCATTGGATCCTTTTCCACATCCCCTGTTTACATTTCCCGCATTTCCATCAATAGACAGTCTTGTATATCCTGCATAATTGGCACTAAATCCCCCAGATTTAATATCACAGATATACAGCGTCTGGCGTGCTGCCGCTTCCGATTTTATATTCGGAAAAAAATCACAAATGCCTGTAACCATTGCAAACACCATAGTTGCAGCCACTACCACTGACATGAAACGCTTCACAAATTTAATTTTCTGTTTCAATCTTATTTCCTCCTTTTTATTTTTCTATATAAAAGAGCCAAATGCTCTTATATATTAAAGCGTCTGTTTTATAACAGACCAATCTCCCGACCGCGTTCGACTGCCTCCTGACGCGTCGGAACCTGCAGCTTACGAAAGATATTACAGCTATGAAACTTCACAGTTCCCGTCTTTTTGCCCAGTTGTCGTGCAATATCATCATTACTTAAGCCCTGTGCCATCAAACGAAAGACTTTTTCTTCCATCTGAGTCAGAGGTTCATAATATTCATATGGAGATTTTAAATAATCAGGGAAATAAGTACCGACCGAATATGCAAGTTCCTTAATCTCACTTATGAAGGAATCTTCTTCATATTCTTTCTGATAAATTGCCAGCATTTGTACCATACAATTGCCTGTGTCCGCAAGCAGTCTGATATAACCGCACCTTTTTGCAAGCACAATGGCCTTGGAAAGCTCCTCACACATGCCTTCCATATTCTTCATCTTATAATATATGATAGCTGACAACATATAGCATTCACACAAATCCATATAACGTCTGCCCGGAATCAACAATGCAATAAGCTGGTGTGTCAATACATAGGCAGCCATATATTTGCCTGTCTGTATATAACATCGCACCTTAACCATCCATGCATACATATCCATCATGAAGATGCCCTTATTCTCATCCGGTGCTATATCATCTAACCAACGCTCTACATCCTGTAGTCGCCCATCATAACAGGCACCAAGACATTCGATCGCATTCAAACTTGAAGTTAATTCATCCCATCCCGTAATCTGTATCCGTTTCCGAATCTTTTCCACCAAAGGACGTGCAGCTTTTGTCTGTCCATTTACCAAAAGGATCTTCATCTGAAGTGCAAGTGCCACAAACAGACAACGCATATCCTTCTCCTGCTCGATCAACGGAATCGTTCCGGTCACAAGAATCAGTGCCTCAAAACAATTATTGTTCTGATAATACCACTCTGCCAGCATGATCTCATACACTTTCTGTCCAACACTTCCACCATATAATCGGCATGCGGCTTCTGTTATCCTGTCCTTACTTTTTTTCAGATATTTGCCATATCTTGTAAAGTCGCGAAAACCATTCAGTATACTTGGTCTGCATGCTGAAAGCGTAAGACCCATCACGGGCACCAGTTCTTCTTCAATTAGAAAGCTTACGATCCGAAAAAACATTGCATCACTTATATATGGCATGACAAGTTCTGTTTTGATACGACAAATGTCCATCATATCATATGTATCCATTTTCACCAGCCGCGGTGTCTTCCCCATAAACTGTACATATGTTTTTGCCTGACTCAAGTCCCCATCCATAGCAGATAGCAATGCAAGATGAGTAAACAGAACCGGATGTGCGGACAGCTCTTCTTTTTTCAGCCCGTAGAAATATGCCCGGCACCCCCAAAGTACCGGCATGGAAAATGGTTTCTTCACAAACTCATCAAAAACAATCTCTAACAGATGGCCTTCTTTTTTTGCTGTCGCTAATATCAGCAACACTTCTTCTTCCGATCGTGGATAAATTATCTCGTTATTCATTTGTTTCATACATACCCCCATAACCCTGACGCTTATAGATTATATTATTTATTCCTGTTTTTGTATAGCAAACCTTTCAGACATAAAAACCAAACCCTTGCCCAAACCCTTGTGATTTTCACACCTGACCGGAACGCTTTTAACTTTATAGAACATATTTTGTAAATAAAGTAAAAAACGGATCCACCTTCCGATGAACCCGTCTGTTGTCATAATTGTTTCCTTACATGATATCTACATCTGCACTGTAATCTACACCATCGATCTTAAATCCGAACATATTGTAGAACTCATCCCAGTATCCATCGATATCTGCAAGCTCTTTTACATTTTCGCTGGTAACCGCATCCCAATTCTTTGCAACTGCTTCCTGAATGTCATCTGCCATTTCCCAGTCATCCATACGAATAAATCCAGTCTCGTCTGTCTCTGCTTCTCCAGCCATCTTATCAAGGAAAAGTCTTGCCATCTGCTCGATACAGCCCTCATGAACTCCCTTTGCCTTCATCTGCTTATATAACAGCGTGATGTATAACGGAACAACAGGAATTGCTGCACTGGACTGTGTTACAAGTGCCTTGTTGATTGCAATATAAGATGTAACATTTGCAAACTTCTCATTGATGATATCACTTGATCTGTACAGATCCTTCTTTGCCATACCGATCGAACCTTCCGCATAGATTGGGAATGTGATCTTTGGTCCGATATAAGAATATGCAACAGTTGTCACATGCTCTGCCAGAACACCTGCATCTGATAATGCCTGCATCCAGTCGATCCAGTCCTCACCACCCATAACCTTGATGGTGTTCTCGATCTCTTCCTCGGTTGCTGCCGGGATATGTGCCATTGTTACTGTATTGTCCTTCAGAACTAAAGTCTTATTGGAATACTCCTCACCTACAGTCTTAAGTACAGAAGAATACTTATGTCCATCCGGTGTTACACGTCTTGGTGCTGCAAGGCTGTAAATTACCATATCGACAGTTCCAAGATCTGCCTTGATCGTATCAATTACCTGCTGTTTGATCTCCAGTGAGAATGCATCTCCGTTGATGGATTTTGCATACAGACCAGCCTTCTTTGCTTCTTCTTCAAATGCTCTTGTATTATAGAAGCCTGCAGTCGCTGTTCTTCTTCCATTGGATTCCTTCTCGAACATAACACCAAGTGTATCTGCATCATAGCCAAATGCAACTGCGATTCTGGAAGCGAGTCCATATCCGGTCGATGCTCCGATCACAAGTACCTTCTTTGGTCCCTCAACCTTTGGCTGTGCCTTTACATACTTAATCTGATTCTTTACATTTTCTGCACAACCAACCGGATGAGCGGTGGTACAGATATAATCCTTTACTCTTGGTTCTACTACCATTTTAATTTTCTCCTCTGATCTTCCGATTTATTCGGACTTTCTTTCTCGATTTATATTTATACATTCCGTATTAATATCTTTTTTCTGATCCGTTACATCTGCGGGTGCTCTTTATTTGCAAACTTCGTGTAATCCTGCATCCATACAAGATCAACGGAACCTGTCGCACCTTTTCTTTGTTTTGCGATGATGATCTCAGCGATACCTTTTTTCTCGGTATCCGGATTGTAATAATCATCACGATAGATGAACATAACAACATCGGCATCCTGCTCGATCGCACCGGATTCACGCAGATCGGCAAGCACCGGCTTATGATCCGGTCTGGAGTCAACTGCACGGTTCAACTGTGACAGGGTAATAACCGGAACATTCAGTTCTCTTGCAAGCACCTTTAATGCTCGCGATGTATCAGAAATAAACTGCTGTCTGGACTCTACATGCTTGTTCGTGCTCATCAACTGTAAATAGTCGATGATAATAAGCCCCAGGTCGTTGTTCTGTTTTAATTTTCTGCATTTGGAACGCAGGTCGGCTACCGTGATCGCAGAATTATCATCAACAAAGATCGGGGCATCAGCAATAACCTCTGTACTCTCCATGATCTTATCCCATTCATCATCTACAAGCTGTCCCGTCTGGATCTTCTGTGAATTAACAAGTGAATCCAGCGCGATCATACGTGTTACCAACTGTTCCTTCGACATTTCCAAACTGAATATTGCTACCGGAATACGCTTCTTTACAGCTACATGATGTGCGATATTTAAGACAAATGCAGTTTTACCCATAGCAGGACGAGCCGCTACCAGGATCAGTTCCGATCCATGCAGACCTGTCAGCATGTTATCCAGATCGATAAATCCGGTCGGCACACCGGTAACTCTGGTGTTCTGTCTGGATGCAGCCTCGATCTGATCGATAACATCTAATACGATCGAATCGATTGACGCAAAATCATTTGCACCGTTTCTCTGCTGTACGATCTTGTAGATCCCACTCTCTGCTGTCTCAAGCAGACCATCCACGTCATCCGTATCCAGATAACAGTCCTTTTCAACATCCTCACACATCTTGATCATACGGCGAAGCACCGCTTTATCTGCTACGATCTTCGCATAATACTTGGCATTTGCCGAGGTTGGCACTGCGGCTATGATATCTGCAATATAACTCATACCCGCCACATCTT
>OLIS01002379.1_pt1 | contig 12270 bp, 14 predicted proteins | sample 1601351 | NCBI WGS metagenome assembly OLIS01 (sample SAMEA2452122, study PRJEB22498) | human gut metagenome | biome: human feces; feature: human gut; material: feces | place: Australia | collected 2012
AATCCAAAGGTTACAAGGAGGTGACGCTACTCGGTCAAAATGTAAATTCTTACCTTTGGCGGGGAGATAATCTGGAAGTAAATTTTCCGGCATTGCTTGCGATGGTTGCCAAAACGGTTCCCCACATGCGTATTCGTTTTGCCACGTCACACCCGAAAGATATGAATGACGACATTCTACGTGCGATCGCCACCTATCCCAATATTTGCAAACATATCCACCTGCCTTTCCAATCCGGAAGTAATTCCGTACTGAAAGACATGAATCGAAAATATACCAGAGAATGGTACCTTGACCGGATTCATGCCATCCGAGAGATTGTCCCTGATTGTGGAATTTCCACGGACGTGTTCGTCGGCTTCCACAACGAAAGTGAGGAGGATTACCAGCAAACCCTTGCCTTGATGAAAGAGGTTATGTTTGACTCCGCCTTTATGTTCAAATACTCGGAACGTCCGGGTACCATGGCTTCTCGTAACTTGCCGGATAACGTAGACGAGGAAGTGAAAGGACGCCGTTTGCAGGAACTTATTGATATGCAGGTGGAGATTTCTCACCAAAGTAATTTGAAAGATGTGGGTAAAGTGTTCGAGGTTCTCGTGGAAGGTGTTTCCAAAAAGAAATCGGATGAACTTTTCGGTCGCAGTAGTCAAAATAAGGTGATCGTATTCCCGGATAACGGGACTAAAGTCGGTGAACTCGTTCAAGTCCGTGTCACGGAATGTACTCCCGCAACTCTTATCGGTGAAGCCATTAAAAATTGAAAAATCAACTATTACCATGTCTCGCAAACTCCTCAATGAAGAACTGAACCGACTCACCACGGAAGAGTACAAAGATGCTGAAAAACTCCCCATCGTGGTCGTACTGGACAACGTGCGCAGTTTAAACAATATCGGTTCCGTGTTCCGCACGTCCGACGCCTTCCGGCTTTCCAAGATATACCTTTGCGGTATCACAGCGACACCACCCCACCGGGAAATACACAAAACAGCCCTCGGAGCGGAAGAAAGCGTGGACTGGGAATATTTCGAGGAAACAACCGACGCCGTCCAGGCATTGAAAAACGAGGGGTACACAATCCTGTCCGTGGAACAAGTGGAAAATAGTATTTCCCTGGAGCAATTCGCCATCGAAAGCGAGAAAAAATACGCTTTTATCTTCGGGAACGAGGTGAAAGGCGTGCAACAGGAAGTCGTTGATCTTTCAGATGCCTGCATCGAGATTCCCCAATTCGGGACAAAACATTCATTCAATATATCCGTCACCGCCGGAATCGTACTGTGGCAGGTCATTCACCCGCTATTCTATAAACAACTAAAATAGTTTACGAACTCATTTTCATAGCTTCCACGATTTTCACGGCTTCCACGGCCTCTCGCACATCATGAACCCGGAGAATGCGTGCTCCCTTCAACAGGGAAATCGTGTTCAACACGGTTGTTCCGTTTAATGCTTCTTGGGGTGTGATCTCCAACAAACGCCAGATCATCGATTTCCGGGAGATTCCCACTAACAAAGGATACCCCAAATCCAAGAAAGACTCCATCTTATCCATCAATTCGTAATTATGAGCCATGGTCTTTCCAAACCCAAATCCTTGGTCCAAAATAATATTATTGAATCCCAAGGTATTCAACCGGGCAATGCGTTCCATGAAAAACTCCCGAACCTCTCTCACGACATCATCATAATGCGGATTCACCTGCATATCCTGAGGTGTTCCCTGAATATGCATCATAATATAAGGAAATCCTAATTCCGCTACCGTTTCGAACATTTTCTCATCCATCGTTCCCCCGGAAATATCATTAATTATAATCGGTCCGAGACAATGACTAATTTCTCTCGCCACATCCGCCCGAAATGTATCGATAGATACTGGAAGATGCGGATGGTATTTACGAATCAACTCTACGGCAAAACTCAATCTGGACAACTCCTCTTGAGCATCCACGAACGCCGCTCCCGGACGGGTAGAATACGCCCCCACATCAACAATCGCTGCACCTTGTTCTACAATCTCATCCACCCGTTCCATAATTTTCAACTCGCTCGTGTATTTTCCCCCGTCATAAAAAGAATCCGGTGTCACATTCAATATACCCATTACCACGGGTTTCTCCAGACTCACCTTTTCCGTTCCAATCGTTATATGTGTCATAATTTTCAACTTTCAATTTCCAAAATTCAATTATTTGAGTACTTTTACGGGACAAATTAACAATTTATTTTTCAGATTTCATTATCAAATGATAAATAGAGTATGCCAAATACAGCACAAGAATATGATAAAGTGATAGATATATGTCAGGATATCTTCGTGAAAAAAATGCAGGACTATGGAACTGCCTGGAGAATACTTCGTCCGACCTCCATCACGGACCAGATATATATCAAAGCAAACCGCATACGCAGTATAGAAGAAAAGGGAGTTACCAAAGTTGGGGAAGGGATCGTTCCCGAATTTATAGGAATCATCAATTATTCCATTATGGGACTGATTCAACTTCAACTGGGAGCGGGTAACGACACTCCCCAGGATGAAGTTCTTCGTCTATATCAGAATTATTTCCAAAAAGCGAAGGAATTGATGCTTGCCAAGAATCACGATTACGATGAAGCTTGGCGGGAAATGCGGGTCAGCTCGTACACCGACTTGATTTTGATGAAGATAAACCGCACAAAACAGATAGAAGATCACCAAGGTGCCACGATTATATCGGAGGGTATCGATGCCAATTATTTCGACATGGTAAATTATGCCGTTTTTGCACTGATTCGCCTTGTTGTAGAACAAAAGTAAGGTCTAACCTGAAAATCAATAGCCATGAAACTCGTCAAAAACCTTTGCAGGATCATTGTCGGGATCGTATTCATCTATTCCGGATTCGTGAAGGGAATTGACCCGTCAGGATCTGATTACAAATTCACTGACTATTTCAATGCCTTCGGCATGGGCTGGATGAATGCAACCACGTTGTTTTTTTCCTTTGCACTCTCTCTGGCAGAATTTCTAATCGGAATTGCCTTGTTGTTTAATTTATGGGTGTCCCGCTTGGCGTGGGGTTCCTTGTTATTCATGGCTTTTTTTACCCCGCTGACCCTCGTGTTGGCACTGACGAATCCCGTGAGTGACTGCGGTTGTTTCGGGGACGCTATGGTACTGACTAATTGGCAAACCTTCTGGAAAAATATCATTTTGCTTCTGTTGACCATCATGGTCTTCGTGTACCGGAGGGAATATAAATCATCGCTCCCCTTGATGGAACAATTTTCGTTTCTCGCCCTGGCTGGAGCCGGGATGTTATGTCTTTCCATTTATTGCTATCATCACCTGCCCGTGCTGGATTTTCGTCCTTACGCTGTCGGCAAGAATATCACGGAAGAAATGAGACTTCCCGAAGGAGCCGAACAGGATCAATACGAAGTAACACTAAAGTACAGGAACAAGCAAACCGGAGAAATCCAATCTTTCACAGAAGAAAACTACCCGTGGCAAGACACGCTGAACTGGGAGTACGAAAGTAGTTCGGAGCGACTGGTAAAGAAAGGATATATCACACCGATTCATGACCTCGTGATCGAACACCCCACGCTCGGAAACATCACCGACGAGATTCTGGAAGACAATAATCATACCATCCTTGCCGTAGCATACCACCTTAACCAGAGTGACACGCAATGTCAACCCGTCATCAACCGACTGGCAGAATATGCCTGGGAAAAAGGGTTCCGCTTCTATGGTTTAACCTCATCCACAGAACAGGACATTGAAGCATATAAAAAGCGGTATCACGTTCCCTACGAATTTTGTACGGCAGACGAGATCCAGCTAAAAACCATGATTCGCTCCAACCCCGGCGTGATTGTTCTTCGGGAAGGTACAATTCTTGGTAAATGGGCCGGAAAAGATGTTCCTGATGTGAAAGAATTACAGAATACCGACTTGACTGCTTATTGTGTACATTCAAGAGAACAAATGCAACGAATTTATTTGGTTTACTCCATTATCCTTCTTTTCTTTGTAGTATATTTACTGGTTCCACGTAAAAAAAGGAAAAGAAACTATTAAGCATAAACAATTCAAAACATAAAGATATGAGAAAAAAGATTGTAGCAGGTAACTGGAAAATGAACAAAACCTTCGCAGAAGGAGTTGAATTGGCAAGAGAAGTGAATGACTACGTGAGATATAAAGAAGGTGGAGAAGGCGTTCTCGTGGTTCTCGGCACTCCCTTTATCCATTTGGCAAAAGTGGCTCATAATATCACGGAAGCTTCCATCATGGTTGCCGCACAAAACTGCGCAACGGAAAAAGCCGGAGCCTACACGGGTGAAGTTTCAGCCGACATGATCGCTTCTACAGGAGCAAAATGCGTGATACTGGGACATTCCGAAAGAAGAAGCTACTATGGCGAAACAAGCCCTATTCTCGTGAAGAAGGTGGCACAAGCTTTAGATAGCAAGTTGGAAATCATCTTCTGCGTGGGCGAAGTGTTAGAAGAAAGAGAAGCCGAGAAACACTTCGAAGTGGTGAAACAACAGTTGACCGACGGGCTCTTCAATCTTACCCCAGAACAATTTGCCCATGTGGTAATTGCTTACGAACCCGTTTGGGCCATCGGAACCGGTAAAACCGCTACACCCGCTCAGGCTCAAGAAATGCACGCCTTTATCCGTTCTGTTGTAGCAGAGAAATACGGACAAACCGTTGCAAATGAAACTTCAATCCTTTACGGAGGAAGTTGTAACCCCGGAAATGCCGACGCTATTTTCTCCAATCCCGACGTGGATGGCGGACTTATTGGTGGAGCCTCTCTAAAAGCGGCAGATTTCTTCGAGATTATCAAGGCAAGAGCTAAACACTAAGATAAGGGCTTTTAGTCTTTAGTTAGTATAATGCTTACGTGCAAAAAAATTGAAAGGGGCTTGAAGCCCCTTTTTCCTTATCTAGTTACCCGAACTCGTTTCGCCGTCTCCCCTGTTTCATCGACAGCATGAGCTACATTACGAGCCAGTTCTATAAATGCCTGTCCGGTGACACTATCTTCATCCAAAGCTACCGGGCTACCATTCTCGCCTCCTTCCATGATGCCCTGCACGATTGGAATTTGTCCCAACAGACGCAATCCTTTCTCGGCCGCAAGCTTTTTGGCCCCCTCTTTACCGAAGATATAATATTTATTATTCGGTAGTTCGGCTGGAGTAAACCAAGACATATTCTCTACCAACCCGAGTACAGGAACCTGTATCCCAGGAGATTCGAACATATTGATTCCCTTCACGGCGTCAGCCAATGCCACCTGTTGTGGTGTACTAACCACAATCGCACCGCTCAAAGCCACGGTCTGAACCAACGTCAAGTGAATATCACTCGTTCCCGGAGGAAGATCTATCAACATAAAGTCCAATTCATCCCAGAATCCGCCTTCTACCATCTGTTTCAAAGCATTGGAAGCCATCGGTCCTCTCCAGACAGTTGCAGAATCCGGATCCACGAAAAAACCAATCGATAGCAACTTCACCCCATATCTCACAACCGGTTCTATCAACTCCTTACCTCCTACTTCTACCATATAAGGACTGGCATCCTCACACCCGAACATTTTCGGCATAGAGGGACCATAAATATCAGCATCCACTAGCCCGACTTTATACCCCAATTTAGCCAAGGCTACCGCCAGATTTGAGGCTACCGTTGATTTACCAACTCCCCCCTTACCCGAAGACACGGCAACAATATGTTTCACCTTCTCCAAGGCTAGAGGCTTCTCCAAATCATGTACGAATACGGTTTCAATCTCTACGGTTGCATATCCTAATTTCTCTTTCAACAGAGATTCGCATTTCTTTTTCACCGCTCCCACAAACGGGTCATTGGACTTTTGAAATACCAAGCGAAAATCCACCTTACTGTCCTCGACCTTTATATTCTGCACCATATCCAGCGCAACGATACTTTTCGATGTGCCGGGATATTTCACTTCCGACAAAACGTCACGTATCTCTTTTACTACCTCTTGCATAATATTTATTTTTTATAAATCTTCCAGACAAAATTACTGTTTATAAATTAATTTCCCAACAAACATTCCATGACTTACCGACATTCGGTTGTTAATTGCATGTACAAATCATAAGCCCTACGATTTTCAATTCTTATATTTTATCAAGAATCAAAGCCTGCAAACGCTTCAAATCAAATTTCTTGAAATGTTCATCCGGTCTCTCAATCCCGTTCAACTGCAAATAAACTTTCAATGCCAGACGATGTAATGCCACCTGTAACACGTGATCATGATCAAAAGCCAGGCAAGGAACATCCGCCAAAGCAAACCAACGGGCATCTGCCGCATCGTCATACCCGGCCACTTTCATGTCCACGGGATTCACTAAAGCATAGTAAGCCACCGTGATCGTTCGTCCCCGGGGATCTCGATCCACATCGGAGAATGCCTGTAATTGCTCCACGAAGACGTTTTTCAACCCCGTTTCTTCCTCTAATTCCCTCACGGCACATTCATCCGCCGTCTCGTCCATATTCAAGAATCCTCCGGGAAATGCCCAACAACCTTTATAAGGTTCACCTCCCCGTTCCACTAATAACACTTTTAATATCTCACCGTCAAACCCGAAAATTACGCAATCCGTGGTCACCGCCGGACGAGGATATTGATAACAATATTGTCCTTCCATTGTCTTCACTTATTAAAAAAATAACTATCAAATATAACGAATAAACCTCAAGCTCGTTTTCCCTTTCCCCATATTTGTAATATATATCCATGAAAAACGCTCGGGAACGTAACATTTAGTCACGTTTCAGCATAAAACGTATATTAAAACTTGCATCATGAAAAGAGTCGAAATGCTATTATTTATGCTAGGGATTGTGTTCATCCTCACGTTCTGGCTGGCAAGCCGTGAAGAAAAAATACCGTTCAAATTCTGGTATTATACTGACGTAACCGACGACGCATTTGCATACACCCGGGACACACTTTTTCCATCAACGCCCAAAAACTACTGGAATGATTTTTTTCAACCGTATGACATAACTCGTGCAAAATCACATAGTCAATAATCTCATCCGGCAATTTCATCAATTTCACGTTCAAACTAATATTATTATCAGCCGAACAACTTCCCCAGTTTGATATATTATTCCGAAAAGACAATGCCCGATAACGGAAACCGAACTGCTCTGCCAATTCCTTTACTCGTCCCGGCAAATAACGCTTGCTTTCCATGCGATAAATCTCTATCAAGAAATTCTCCACGTAGGGAGCAATCTTCGAGTATGCCGTACCACGAGGAATATATAGGCGAATTTCTTTTCCCTCAATCTTGTAATACGGACGAGGTTCATCACAAGCAAGCACTTTCAGCACGTGAAACTTTGTCTTTACTTCGGAATTCATACCTAACCCCACCCCTGTGTCCTGCTCGTAAACTTTGATCTTCGCTAAATTCTGCTCAATCCAATCTCGTTGTGTATGCACGAATTCTTCTACCTGCCGCCCGCTTACCCCAAAAGGAACGTTCACCCACGCACCCCTGCCCGGTGCGATTCGCACTGAGAGAAAACGGATATTCTTTCCCCGTCTTACCTTTACCTTACCGATTCCCGGTAATATAATCTCGTCATTCATCATCAAAAAAAGCTACCACAGAATATGGTAGCTCAAACATTTGGGGGCAATCATCATTTAAGCGTGCTGTTTTACCAACTCGCTTAAACGGGTAAATTCTCCGTCTACTGTTTTCAATAAATCAATAGATATTCCTTTATAATAAGCTCTAACTTCTTTCTTATCGTTAAATGATTTACGGGCAGAAATTTTAGTTCTCGTTTCATTTCTGTATTCAACCATCTTTTTCACTATGTTAACAACTTCCGACTCGCTCTTTCCCACACTAGAATTGTAATTCATACAATCGGCGATTACTGCAAAAGTCAAATAATCAACATCTTTCTTCAATCTTCTAATACTTGCCATAACACTGATATTTAATTTCCAACAAAACTAATAAAGAATATTATCCTAAACAAACTTATTCTCAAAAAAAATATTTACTTCTTTTATACCCGAGTAGGTATTTTTCCCGCCTCCAGCATCATATCTAACACCAGCATGGCAGCCATCGCCTCTACCACAGGTACCGCACGAGGCACTACACAAGGATCATGACGTCCCTGGGCCACGAAAGTCACCTCTTCCCCAAAACGATTCACGGTTTGTTGCTCCCGTCCTATCGTTGCCACAGGTTTAAAAGCAACCCGGAAATAAATATCCTCCCCACTCGTGATTCCTCCCAAAATGCCCCCGGCATGATTTGCCAAAGTCCTCACTTGCCCGTTTTCCATCACGAATGTATCATTATGCTCGCTACCCCGCATACTTGCAGCATGGAATCCCTCTCCATACTCAAAACCTTTCGCCGCATTAATTCCCATCATGTAGTATCCCAACCGAGCCTGAAAACGATCAAACACGGGTTCTCCCACTCCGACAGGAACACCTCGGATAACACAACTCACCACTCCTCCCACGCTATCGTGTTCCTCCTGTACTTTTCGAATAAACAATTCCATCTCCCTCGCTACCACCGAATCAGGACAACGAACCACGTTATTTTCCGTTTCTTCCAAATTAAACTCGTGATAAGACTCTTTCAACGCAATCGGTCCCACCTGAGACGTGTATCCATAAATGGAAACCCCTAACCTCTTTAAAACCTGACGGGCTACCGCTCCCCCTACAACACGAACCACGTGTTCCCGGGCTGAGGAACGTCCTCCACCCCGGTAATCCCGAACACCATATTTCTCCTGCATCGTGTAGTCGGCATGAGACGGACGGAACAAATCCTTTATCGCATCATAATCCCGGCTCCGCTGATCCTTGTTCCGTACGATAAAACCGATAGGTGAGCCCGTCGTCACGCCTTCAAATATCCCTGAAAGTATTTCGACACGATCTTCCTCCGTTCTCGAAGTTGTCACGGAAGACTGTCCCGGTCTCCTTCGGTTCAGCTCATGTTGAATTTCTTCCTCGGACAAGGGAATTCCCGCCGGACAACCGTCAATCACACCCCCAAGCGCCTCCCCATGTGATTCGCCAAAAGAAGTTAACGTATATAACTTACCAATCGTGTTCATAACAATTAAAAATTGAAAATTGAAAATTGAAAATGAAGGAGAGCAACACTTCAATATTCAAAGATCAACGCGGATTAAACTTTTGGTCTGTATAAAAAAATGGAAAATCAAGACTTGATTATCTTCATTTTCCATTTTCAATTCTGCATTTTCAATTTTGATTAGTGGCAGCAACCATCACCACAAGAATGCTCTGAACCGCAACCGCCATCAGATCCACAACCGTGACAACCGCCACATTTGTGAGAATGTAAGTTTTCTAACTCTTCGTCAGTAGCATCTCTTACCGCCAACACTTTACCCTTGAAAAATAAATCTTTTCCTGCCATCGGGTGATTGAAATCCATAGTTACCACATCATCGCCCACGGTAACGATTGTACCATTCAAATGACGTCCCAGACTATCCTGCATTGGTAGTACATTTCCGGGAATCAACTCTTCAGCCTCAACTTCTGCGAATATATCTTTAGGTAACTCTACAATCATATCCTCATTCACCTCACCGTAAGCATTAGCAGCCGGAATGTGGAAATCGAAAGAATTTCCCGTGTTCAAGTTCAACAGGTTCATCTCGAAATATTCCAGCGTTTGCCCTTGGCCACAAATAAACTCCAAGGGAGTTTTCTCATCAGCTATCTCAATGGGTTCTGCATCCGCTGCCGTTCTCAACTCGTAACTCACGGTTACAAACTTATTCTTTGTTATCATTTTTCTGTTTTTTAATTATTCATCTGCAAAGATACAACTAATTAAGCGAAATGCTTAAAGCGAAAAGCTAAAAGTTCAGAAAAGCTTAAATAAAATCCCAATGATATATGTTCGTTAACCATATTTAGTTACGAACAGTAGATGGTGGTACCATTTCATTATCAAATGAATCAGTAATTTTATCAATCATTTTAATGACTATTTTTCAATATGAACGAAAATTTCACATTCTATATGTCAACATATCAAATTAATATTATATTTTTGAACGTGTATATTAAATCAAAAGTATCATGGTATATCAATTCAAGGTTCAACTTAAAAACATATCCAAGCCTCCGGTATGGAGAAAAATTATTATTCCGGCAGATTTTAATTTCAGAGGTATCATGATGTGATACAAACCGTTTTCGGTTGGGAAGATTATCATTTATTCGAGTTCCAGGATAAGGAATATCAATGTACTATTCGGATCGCAGTCCCTTCTGAAGATGATTTTGACTTTGAAGTCAAGACTCTAGATGCTTCAAAAGTTAGGTTATCTGACCTATTCATAGGCAATTTTCGTAAACTTTTATATGTGTATGATTTTGGAGATAATTGGGTACATGAAATAACTCTGGAAAAAATTTTTAACGATAAACGGAAAGAGGCTTTTTGCCTTTCGGGCAAAGGCAATTGTCCTCCGGAAGATTGCGGTGGCCCCTATGAATACGAGGATATGAAAAATATTTTCCAGACAATGCCTGACAGTAAAGTCGCTGATGAATATCGATATTGGCTAGGATTTGACAAAGATGAAATCTGGGAATCCACCGCCTTAATATCGATGAAATATTACAAACTTAACAGCCATTTCCATATCGGAACGACTTCAATTGTTTTACCGTTCATTTCTACCACCCGCTCCGTATCACGGGTAATAATCAGCAGTTTCTTGCATTCTAATACTTCGGTAATTTTTAGCAAAGCTTTTACTTCCCTATCAAACGTGCCGTCGCTATTGTCGAGATTGTAGCATACCTGAATCGCTGTGTAATCATCAGGAATGTAGAAGTCTACTTCAATGCTTTGATTATAGAAATAAACAGCATCATTTCGTCCGTATTTACGCAATAGATTTACGGCTACCATGTTCTCCAACAAAGAAGTGTTTCCATCCAATAAAAAGAGGTTGAGAATACCGTTATCCGTGAAATAGTACTTCGGTGAAGTTTCCTTATCGACCAATTTACCTACTATGTTTTGCACGGGATTGATAAGCCAAGCATCTTTGGCGTATTCCATATAATTAATAACGGTCTGTGTTCCTACCTTTGCTCCGGTTGAAGATACGATATTCGCAATGCGGGTAAACGATAAGGGTTGTTTTACGCTTTCAGCCAGTTTCTTGAACATGATACGCAAAGCAAACGTATTATCTACTGTATGACGGGCTGCAATATCTCCCAAATAAATTTTCTGATAAACACTGGTCAGGTAATCCCGTTTGGCAGAAAACTCTGCTCCTTCCGGGAATCCACCAAAGTAGAAATAATCGTTGAATTTTCGTAATATTTCGGCTTTGCCTTCCGTAGATAGGAGATGATTAGCAGTTACAGGAACATTGTTTGCTGTCAAAAATTCTTTGAAAGAATACGGATAAACATCTACTGGGATATAACGCCCTCCTAAAGTCGTTTGGATATCCTGACTTAACATTTTGGCATTACTTCCCGTAATGTAAACCCGATGTTTGGTGTCAGCCATTCGACGGGTAAATTTTTCCCATCCGGAAACGTTTTGTATCTCATCCAAAAACAGGATAGGCTTCTTTCCGTACATTTCCAGATGAACTTCTAACAGCAGATTCAAATCCTCCGCTTTCATTCCTGTAAGGCGTTCATCTTCAAAATTGATATAAAGTATTTCATCCCACGGCACATCTTGCGCCAGTAGTTGTTGCATCCGTTGATATAGCAGGTAAGACTTTCCCGCTCGCCGGATACCTACAAAAACGTAGTTCCCAAATTCCTCAAAAGTGAAATTGCGAGGAATTACCTTGTATCTTGGGACTTCCAGTTGATTGTCGGCTATAACCACTTTCAGAATATTCTTGTCCATATCTTCCCGTTTTTATTCTACTAACAGCACAAAGATAGCATATTTTTATTTTATACACAAAACAAAAATAGTAATTTATCATTTTATTCACAGAATAAAAAATCTTCTATTCTAAAGTTGATATGTCTTAAAAAGAAGTTTTACCCTGTGGAAAAGAGCTTTACTCTGGAATTTGTCGCAATAGTCCATCAAACAGCTCCACCTACTTTTTCAGGTAAGCCCCTTTTTTGTCTTTCAAGCAAGACTGAAACAATAAAAAAAGTCCTACAATACGTTGATATTGTAGGACTT
>OLIS01002385.1_pt1 | contig 12225 bp, 9 predicted proteins | sample 1601351 | NCBI WGS metagenome assembly OLIS01 (sample SAMEA2452122, study PRJEB22498) | human gut metagenome | biome: human feces; feature: human gut; material: feces | place: Australia | collected 2012
CCAATGGTGGATATATTGGAAATATGAATGGATGGGATGGAGAATAATGAAGGCATAATAGTTCTTAAGTTATGTTTAGCAGGAATTCAGCCGATGTATTTTAACTTTTGTAACCGAAATATTCCGAAAAAATTTTTTCTGGAAAATGTTGCAAAAATGGACTTTATTCTAATTTAAGAAGAAGATCATGAATTTGCACAGCACGTAGCAGAAGAATCCATTGTACTTCTTAAAAATGAAGAAAAAGTATTACCGCTTGAGAAAAATGAAAAGGTTGCATTTATCGGCGGATTTGTGAAGAATCCACGTTATCAGGGTGGCGGAAGCTCTCATGTAAATTCTTTCAAAGTAACAAGCGTCTGGGATGCACTGACAGAAAAAGAAAATGTTATTTATGCGGAAGGATTTTCATCAGAGACAGATGTATATGATGAGAAGCTAGCAGCAGAAGCAATCGAGGCAGCAAAACAGGTAGATAAAGCAGTTGTTTTTGCAGGACTTCCAGAATCCTTCGAGTCAGAAGGATATGACCGCAAACATATGCATTTGCCGGAGTGTCAGAATAAACTGATTGCAGAAATCGTAAAAGCACAGCCAAATACAATCGTTGTACTTCATAATGGTGCAGCGGTGGAGATGCCGTGGTTAAAAGATGTCAAAGGTCTGGTAGAGGCTTACCTTGGCGGGCAGGCTGTCGGACAGGCAGAGGCAAATATTTTGTATGGAAATGTAAATCCGTCCGGAAAGCTGGCAGAAACATTGCCAATCAAGTTGGAAGATAATCCGTCATATTTGAATTTTGGAGATGGCGACAAGGTGGAATATAGCGAAGGCATTTTTGTAGGATACCGCTATTATGATAAAAAGAAAATGGAAGTAGCATTTCCGTTTGGATATGGACTGTCTTATACGACATTCGAGTACAGTAATGTCAAGACGGATAAAGATACACTGACAGAAGGTGAAACTTTACGAGTATCAGTAGATGTGACAAATACCGGGGACAAATTTGGAAAAGAAATCGTTCAGTTGTATGTGGCAGATAAGACTGAAGCAATCAGAAGACCAGAAAAAGAACTGAAAGGTTTTGAAAAGGTTGCATTGAATCCAGGAGAAACAAAGAGAGTAACATTTACGGTAGATAAGAGAAGCCTTGCATGGTATAACACGGAGATTCAGGATTGGTATGCAGCAAGTGGAGCGTATGAACTCCTGATCGCAGCATCCTCCCAGGATGTACGTCTGACAAAAACAATCCAGTGGAAGAGTACACAGGTACTGCCACTTCATCTGCATATGAATTCTACGTTAGGTGAGCTGCAGGCAGATGAAAGATCCAGAGACTTTGGAATTGAGTTGAAACTTAAAATGAATGCATTATTCGGACTGGGTTCATCAGAAGATTCAACGGACGCTGTTTCCGGTGAAATGGGGGATGCAATCGCTTTCTCCATACCAGTTCGAAATGCAGTCGGCTTTGGATTATGTACAAAAGAAGAATTACAGAAGAAGCTGGATGAGCTGAATCAGAGATAGAAAAAGAAATGAAAGAGGAACTAATACTCGCGAGTGTGAGTGGCAGTTCCTCTTTTTCGTATTTAAAAACGTCGGTTCTTTGCGGCTTGCTTTCGAAATGCAGAAGGCGTGATACCGGTGTGTTTTTTGAATTGACGAATATAATGTTCAGGGGTATCGTATCCAATTGCTTCGGCAATATTAGCGACCGTCATGGTTGTATTTGTCAAAAAGTCTTGTGATCGTTCGATTCGAACGGTTCGTACAATTTCTGTGTAAGTCATCCCCATAAGATCTTTAATCAGGCGGGAGGTATATTCGTTAGAATAATGAAAGCGTTTAGCTACTGTGGATAAAGTTACATCACGATAATTATCTTGAATATATTGAATAATAGCATATCGCTGTACATCCATACGATCATTAAAAAGTGGCATTTGTACAGATTCTGAATAATTTCTCACCAATAGATAAAAGACTAACAAAAGAGTATTCGTAATGCAGTGATAAAAATATTCTTGTTTGTTTATGTTTTCCCAGAGCATCCAGATAAAAGACTCACGAAGTGTAGGGTCTATACCTGAATGAAAGAGGATGTAGTCATTTGCACGTTTTGCATAAATATTATTTAGAAAGAAAGACGACAATTTATTTGGTATGTTCAGAAAATTATAAAACATACTGTGAAGCGTACTTCTACGCAGCATGATATTAATAACAATACTGTCATCAAATACGGAGATAGAGTGATCCACACCAGGGGGAACTACACAGAAATCTCCTGTTTTCATAGAAATTGTTTGTTCGGAAATTGTTTGCTTACATGTCCCATCATATATATATACAAGTTCAAAAAAAGTATGTGAATGGACAATGGCGGGACTATAACGATTATGCTTTTGAACCACAATACTATCTTTATCAGTTACATCAAAAAAGAAAGAGTCTAGAAATTCTGGAGGGATTGTTTCTGGAACTTCAGGAATTAATAGATGTCGTTTCGTAATTTCTTTAATATTTTGTCTGGCAATATAAGCATGAATTTGTCCTGACTGTCTTGCTTCATACTGTTCTTTGTAAAATAATTCTTCACTATTCAATTGATAAATACAATGTCTTAATTCAGTAACATCCATTTAGAAATGATCCTCCACTTTAAAAATTTCTCATCTAAAATATTAAAATAATGCAATTAATACAACTTATTTTAATAAATAGAATCAAATAAGTCAATAAAACTGGGATGAATTGTGAATTTGAAAATAAAATAATCAGAATATAATTGAGACATAAACAGTTTTCAAGTGAACGGAGGGAAAAACATGAGTGGAGCAATTCTTGAGATGAAAAATATTTCCAAGAATTTTGGAAGTGTGATTGCGCTTAAGAATGTTAATCTGGAGGTATATCCGGGAGAAATCAGGGGATTGATTGGCGAAAATGGATCAGGAAAATCAACCATATCTTCAATCGCAGCAGGTATGCAAAAAGCAACAGTTGGAGAAATGTTTTTCAAAGGAAAATCCTGGGAGCCAACCAGTATGATTGATGCCTTGCAACATGGAATCGGAATGGTGGTTCAGGAAAGCGGTACAATTGGTGGAGTAACAGTAGCAGAAAATATTTTTCTGGCAGAGCTTGGACAGTTTAAGAACCGATTGGGTTTGATTAATAAAAGGCAAATGAATGCGAAAGCAACAGAAGCAATGAAAGCAATTGGTGTAGATTATGTGACAGGTAATATGCCAATGGTATCATTGGACTTTCAGACGAGAAAGTTAGTTGAGATTGCAAAGGTAATTATGAAAAATCCAGAAATTCTGGTCATTGATGAGACAAGTACAGCACTTTCACAGGATGGACGGCTTCTTATGTACAAACTGATCAAAAAGCTTCGCGACGATGGAAAAGCAGTGATTTTCATCTCGCATGATCTTGAAGAAATTATGGAAGTATGTGATACACTTACCGTTTTGCGTGATGGGAACCTGATTCGCACTTTTAAGAAAGAGGACTTTGATGCTGATGCTATTCGAACAAGTATGATCGGACGCGAACTGGAAGGTGATTATTACCGAAGTGATTTTATACCAAGTAGTCAGCAGGAAACCGCGCTTGAAGCGAAGAACCTCTGTTGTGGAGAACAGCTTAAGGATGTCAGTGTTACTTTGAAAAAGGGTGAAATTGTTGGTGTTGGAGGATTGTCATCTTGTGGAATGCATGCATTAGGAAAAGCAATGTTTGGAGCACTTGCATTGGAATCAGGCAATGTACTGACAGGAGAGGGAGAAGTGATTACAACACCGCATATGGCGATTGAGAAAAAAATTGGATATGTATCAAAAGACAGAGATGTAGAATCTCTTTGTTTGTCAGCAAGCATCAAAGATAATATAGCGATTGCCGGAATGGAACAATTTGCAGTAGGAGGACATCTTATTACAAATGCGAATGAGAAAAAATATGTAAGAAAGCAAATACAAGATCTTTCTATTAAATGTTCAGATGAAAATCAGCTGACTGGACAGTTGTCAGGAGGAAATAAGCAAAAGGTTGTATTTGGAAAATGGATTGGCTGTGGAAGTGAGATTCTGATCCTGGATTGTCCTACAAGAGGGGTAGACATAGGGGTAAAACAGGCAATGTATCAGCTCATGATACAACTAAAGAAAGAAGGTCGGGCAATTTTATTGATTAGCGAGGAGTTGCCGGAATTATTAGGAATGAGTGATCGAATTTTAATTATGAAAGATGGACAGATTTCCCATGAATTTATGCGTAGTGAAAATCTGACAGATGCAGATGTAATTGGATATATGATATAAGGAGGTTCATTGTGAGTACAGAAAAAGAAAAGAAAAACGAGATAAATAAACATAAAATCTCACAGATTATTATCACTGTTCTTCCTTTTGTAGCTTTAGCAGTCTTGTTTGTTGTATTTGTGGCTGTGGTAACAATGAAAGGATATCGGTTGGATATGTATCTGAAGATTGTTTTTAATGAAGGTGTTGTATTAGCAGTAGTAGCGACCGGGGCAATTTTCATCTATACACTTGGAACGTTTGATATCAGTCTTGGTGCAGCAACATTATTTGCGGCAACGATGGGAGTTGTTACATATAACAAAACAGAAAAGTTTGTTTTGATGATTTTGGTGATTTTTGTAGTGGGAATTGCCTGTTCACTGTTTAACTCTGTATTAGCATCAATATTCCATATACCGGCATTTGTCACTACTGTTGCAATGATGTCTGTATTATCAGCCAGTGCAGCACAGATCATTACAACGAAAGGTGGAGCACTTGGTGGCATCAGTATCCCAAGTGTGGTGGTGAAACCATATGACAATATGGTATTTAAAATCATAATGCTGGTTGTATTTTATGTGATTTGTTTCTTTATATTTAATCTTACAAAAGCAGGAAGAAGACAAAAATTTATAGGAGGCAATCCAATATGTGCAGCGTTAACAGGAATTGAATATAACAAATATACGATTATTGCCTTTGTTATGGCTGGAATTGGTGTAGGACTTGGCGCATTGTTGACGTTAATTTATACGCCATCCGTTACGACAACGACTGCATCAAGCATTGGAATGAATATTTTTATAGCGATTGTATTCGGTGGAATGCCAATATCAGGTGGAGCCCGCTCCAGAATTCATGCAGCATTGGTCGGAGGATTTTCGTTTATGCTTTTAAACGACATACTGGAACTCGTGATTGATGGAAGTGCGGCGTATGGAATTACACAGTTGATCAGTGCGATATTTTTCCTGGTCGTTGTATATGTGACAAGTATGAATTATAGATCAGCAATGTTACCAAGATAAAAATTTTTAACAAAGAATTTAACGCATTCGCGTTAGAGAAAGACGACACAAAAAGAAACGGGTTTTAGATGTGTAGTCGGCATAAAGAAGATAGGATTCAAGGAGGAAAAGAAGATGAAGCAAAGAACAAAAAAACTTGTAAGTATGTTAATTGTTGGAACTATGGCAGTGTCTATGCTTGCAGGATGCGGGGCAAAAAAGGAGACTGGTTCTGATAAGTCGGAGAAAAAAGAAAGCGCAAAGATAGGAGTCCTGGTTGCAGACGTAAGTGGGGAAGAAGCGCAGGGATTTCGTTCTTATTATGAGAACTATATTGCAGATAATTACGATGCAGAATTTTCTTATACAGATGCGCTTGAGAGTGCAGAAGATGAAAAGGCAGCAATTGAGAAATTCGCATCCCAGGGATGTCAGGCGATTATTTCTTTCTCAAGCAGTGATCGTGCACAGCAGATAGAAACTTGCGAAAAATATGGGGTATATTATGCGGTTGCATCAGGAGTGCTTGATGACCAGCAGTATGAGACATATAAAACATATGAACATTTTGTAGGACAAGTAGGACCAAGTAACGAGACTGAATTCGAAGCCGGAAAAGATATGGGAGCTTACTATAAAGAAGAGGGAGTTTCTAAAGTTGCACTTTATGGGGCATTTGTTCCAAATCCAATGCATGTTTATCGAGTCGCAGGAGTTCTTGCAGGCTTGGGTTGTACATATGGCGGAGCAAGTGATATGGATGCAATTGTAGGACAGATTTTCCAGGACCAGACAGTAGATTTGTCAAAAGTTGCCGGAGATGTTGAGGTCGTAGCATATCTTCAGGGATATGGGGATACAACAACGGATGAGTTAAATGCAGCAATTCAGAAAACCCCGGATGCATTTATTTCTGTTGGTATGGCAACTACATTTTTCGCACAGTCTTTAAATGAAGCTGGGATTTCATTCTCAGATATCGATTCTTTTACAGCGACAAATGAAACTGCAATGAAAGAAGGAAAACTGACATATCTTTCAGGAAAATATTCTTCTTCTATCGGACCTGTCTTTGCACTTGTTATGAATGCAATCGATGGTAATGTGATTCGTGATGAGGATGGAAACGCACCATCTATCAGTCAGAAGTATCTAGTTGCAACAGATGTTGAGACTTTTGACAAATATTATGTATCTGACAATGGTGATTCACCAATTTATGACAAAGAAACGTTGGATAATATCATTGGAGAAAATGTGACTTTTGATGATGTAAAAACATTGGTTGAGTCTAAATAGGAATAAAAGTGGAGGCTGTAAATCATGAGTACCCCTAAGAAAATAGCAGGAACTATGGTGATTCCAGTGCTGACATTTCTTATACTTGAAATGATTTGTATGGCACATGGAAATAATATAATAACAAATATGAAGAGTTTCGATAATTTTGTCGTTTATACAGCGATTGTTATGCTCACAACGATTGCTCTGTCAATTAATCTAAACAGTGGAAGATTCGATTTCTCCCTTGGGTCTATGGCGGCTCTGGCATCCATTATCGGAGCAAAATTAAGCTATGCGGTATTGGGTGGCGGCTCAGGAAGTGCAGTGTTGATGCTGTTTGTTACGATCGTAGCAGGAGCTGTATTGGGGCTGATATCCGGAGGAATTTATGTTTTACTTAGAATTCCTCCAATTATTACATCACTTGGTGTGACTTTGATCTATGAAGGAATCATGTATACGATAACAAATGGAAAGTATGTAATGGCAGAAGTACAGAATTCATCAATGTCAGGGTTCGTAGGGACATGGATCTATGCGGCTGCAATCATTGTGGTCGTATTGATCCTAAGTATTGTGATTTTTGATTATACACGTTTTGGGTATGATTATAAGGCGTTGAAAGATGGGCAAAAAGTAGCTGTTAATACAGGAATTCGCGAAATTCCAAATGCACTTATCTGTTACACAATCTGTGGTGCGTTGATGGGAACAGTCGGCTTTTTAAATGCGGCAAGAAATACGACAATTAATGGTGGACAATTGAACTTCAGTTCCATTGCAATCATGTTTACAGCATTTCTTCCAATGTTTATTGGATCCTATATAAGCAGATACAGTAATGAGAAAGTTGGATTTTTGTTAGCAGCGGTGTGTATGTCTCTTCTGAATTCCACATTCGCAGTTTTATCCAATGTGGTGACAGCGTCCATGCAGTCCATTATCAATGCGGTATTACTGGTAGTTTTTCTGATTTATCTGAATAATGAAAAATTATTGGTGAAGATTTTCTTTGGAAGAAGAAATTGAGAAAGTCGTTGAAGCCCTATTGGAACCAACCATTAGGGCTTCATTTATTATATATTAGGAAAGTCCTTTCCTAATATATAATAAACGCTCCGCTAAGGATGCACACTGCAGCGTGCAAGGTAGATGTCGCAAGCAACCGCTGCAGGCACCAGAATATGCCAAAGCACATTCTTTGTTCTAAACAAATCTAATATAAGGAAATGATAGCAGACATGAAAAATCAAGAATTTTTAAATAAAGCATTAAGTCTCCTTCCTACGTTAAAAGAAACAAAAGTTGAGGTAGCGCAGACAGTTGAAGTATATAAAGAAGACAGTGAAATAAAAATCGAAAAAACGGAAACATATTCGGACAAACAATTGAATAAAGGAAGCAGAATTTATTTAGATTTTGGAAATCATCAGGTGGGATATTTGCACTTGAAATTGGGATATACAGGAAGTCATCCAGACGCTCCGGTATGGATGCGGATTCATTTCGCAGAAAATCCTGTCGAGCTTTTTGAGAATGCGAAAAATTACAGGGGATGGATTTGTTCATCCTGGATTGAAGAAGAGCAGATTCATATTGATACGATACCATCAGAAATAAAACTTCCGAGAAGATATGCATTTCGTTACGTAATGATTGAAATACTTGATCTTAGCAGCAAATTTAATTTGGTTGTTGAAAATGCTTTTTGCATAGCAGTTTCTTCTGTAGATGATGAAGAATTATGTGAATTTCAGGCACAGAGTAAACAGCTTGCCAGACTCGATCAGATTGCATGTCGTACACTTCATAATTGTATGCAGACGGTGTTTGAAGATGGACCGAAAAGGGATCGAAGACTTTGGATGGGAGATTTAAGAATGCAGGCGTTGGCAAATTATGAGACGTATCAAAAAAATGATATGGTGAAAGCATGTCTGTATTTATTTGCAGCTCTTCCTATGCAAGATGGAAAAGTTGGCGCGTGTCTGTTTTTAGAACCTGAGCCGGAAGTTGATGATACACAAATGTTTGATTACTCTTTATTTTTTATCAATACTCTTTGGGATTATTATAAAGCGACAAATGACAGGGAGACACTAGAAGAGCTATGGCCAACGGCATTAAGGCAGATTGAACTTGCAAAAGAGCATCTGGATGAAGAATATCTGGTTCGAGATTCAGATGTTTTGGGATGGTGCTTTGTTGACTGGAATTTAAATCTGAATAAGCAGGCTTCAGCGCAGGGAATTCTGTTATATGCTCTGTCAGCAGCAATTCGAATCACTCAAGTATTGGGAGAGGTTCTGGAAGAAGAAAAATTAGCAGAGTTGTATTGCGAATGTAGAAATGCGGCAAATGTACGGCTGTGGGATAAAGAAAAACAGTGTTATATCAGTGGAAAAGACAGGCAAGTATCGGTTGCATCACAGGTTTGGATGGTACTCGGAGAAGCAGTGGAAGATTCAGCAGCACAGCAGCTTATGGATCGGGTAGAGAATCTGGATAATGCAGAAGGCATGGTCACTCCGTATATGTATCATAATTATATAGATGCTCTGTTGCATGTAGGAGAAAAGAACAAGGCATTACAAAAGCTGGAAACATATTGGGGCGGAATGGTACATCTGGGAGCGGACACATTCTGGGAGTTATATAATCCAGAAAATGCTGATGAATCTCCGTATGGAGGAACGATTGTGAATAGTTATTGTCATGCGTGGAGCTGTGGACCGGCATATTTTTTGAGAAAATATTTTAAGATGAAAGAGGAATAGAATATGGCGAAAATAAATATGAAAGAAAATCCGTTCTTTTTGGATGGAGAAGCACAGGAGTGGGTACTGGATACATGGAAGAAGATGAGCCTGGAGCAGAAATGTGGGCAGGTATTCTGTCCTATGGGATTAGGAAATGATCCAGAATTATTGAAGCATTTGACACAGGATATTGGTGTGGGAGGATTAATGTATCGTGCGGATACTACGAAAAATATTCAGCAGACGCACAGGATGCTTCAGGAATTTTCGGATATACCACTTCTGTTGGCAGCAAATACAGAAGCAGGCGGAGATGGTCTTGCGCTGGAAGGAACATCATTTGGTAAGCCGATGGCGGTTGCAGCGACAAATAATCCAGAAAATGGATATCGTATGGGACTTACAGCATGCAAAGAAGGTGCCGCACTTGGATTGAACTGGTCTTTTGCACCAATTGTTGACATTAATTATGACTTCCACAATCCAATTACGAATGTACGTACATTTGGAAGTGATCCAGAGAAAGTGTTGGCATTTGCATCAAGATATCTGGATGCAGCAGATGAGTGTGACGTAGCAGTTGCAATCAAACACTTTCCAGGTGATGGAGTGGATGAAAGAGACCAGCATATATTGACCAGTGTAAACTCATTTTCTACAGAAAAATGGGATGAAACTTTCGGTTATGTGTATAGCAATTTGATTCAGAAAGGCGCAAAGACTGTGATGGTAGGTCATATTGCACAGCCGGCTTATGTAAAAGCAATCAATCCGAATGCAACAAGAAAAGAGATGCTGCGTCCAGCATCTCTATCACCGGAACTTTTAACGGGATTGCTGAGAGGTAAGCTGGGATTTAATGGTTTGATCAGTACAGATGCAACGCCGATGGTAGGATTTACAGCAGCAATGAAAAGATGCGAGGCAATTCCACAGGCAATTGCAGCAGGATGCGATATGATTTTGTTTAATAAGAGTCTGGAAGAAGATTATGGATATTTACTGACGGCAGTAAAAGAAGGAAAAGTCAGCGAGGAACGTTTGGACGAAGCTGTACTTCGGATTCTTGCAACAAAAGCTTCCTTACATTTACATGAGAAGAAGAGAACTAAGACACTGGTTCCAGGAGAAGAGGCAATAAAGATTGTGGGGTGCCAGACACATAAAACATGGGCGAAAGAAGTGGCAGATCAGGCAATTACGTTAGTTCGGGATAATCAGAATCTTCTTCCGATTTCTCCGAAAAAATATAAGAGAGTGTATCTGAATGTAATTCAAAAAGACTCGAATCCGGATAGCCCTTTTGTTCAGAAGTGGAAAGCACAGTTTGAAAAAGAAGGGTTTGAGGTTACGGTAAGAGATCGGCGTACGGCAATTACAGTAGAAGATTTCATAGAGCCAGAAAGAATGACACCGGAAAAAGGAAAATTGATGCATGAGATGTACCGCAGTGTAGAAGAAATGAAACAGGATTATGATTTGTATGTTTACATTTGTAATATGGAAAATGCATCGAATAATACAACTTTGAGACTGAATTGGAATGTTTGTTTTGGCTTGGGAGATGATGCTCCATGGTTTGTATCAGAAATCCCGACAATGATGATTTCAACAGCATATCCGTTTCATTTATTTGATGCACCAATGATAGATACTTATATTAACAGTTACAGTGGAAATCCGGAGTTTATTCAGGTAACGATGGAAAAAATTATGGGGCGTTCAGAATTTTGTGGGGTAAGCCCTGTGGATGCGTTATGCGGAAAGGATTATATCTGATTTGGAGGCGGAAGAAGTGAAGATAAAAGGATTGATTTTTGACCTGGATGGGGTTCTTGTATTTACAGATAAATTTCATTATCAGGCATGGAAAACTATGGCAGACGAACTTGGGGTATATTTTGATGAGACGATTAATCATCGGCTTAGAGGTGTAAGCCGTATGGACTCTCTGGAAATTATTCTGGAACGTTACGAAGGACCAGACTTAAGTTTACGTGAAAAGGAAAAACTGGCTGAAAAGAAAAACGAAGTTTACAGGACGTTACTAGAGTCAATGACACCAGACGATGTGACAAAAGAAGTAAGAGATACATTGACAAAACTTCGAGAAAAAGGATATAAATTAGCGATTGGATCATCCAGTAAGAATGCAAAATTTATTCTGGAAAAGGTAGAATTGAAAGATGCTTTTGATGCAATTTCGGACGGAAATAATATTACAAAGTCAAAACCAGATCCGGAGGTATTCTTAAAAGCGGCAGAGTATTTGGGATTACCGCCAAAAGCGTGTATGGTTGTGGAAGATGCGGAAGCAGGAATCGAAGCTGCAAAAAAGGGTGGCATGTACGCAGCTGGAATTGGAGAGGCAGCAAAAAGTATAAATGCCGATGAGTCTTTAAAAACATTTTCGGAGCTGGTGTATATTGTAGACAAATGAAATAGTGAGAATGTATGTTGCAGAAAATGATTCCGGTAATAGACGATATAATCCTTTGGAATCAAAGTGTGCTCTGAATAAAAAGAGGACAAAAAAGCAGCCTGTTTGTAATAAATGTGACTTTCTGTAATATTCTCATATGGGAAGCTTATATATGCATACAACTGATGAAATTGAAGGAATGCATAGAATTTGGTCAATGTCTTTTCGCTGAATGGCCGGTAGGAATCGCACGGCAAAAAGATGGTCAGGTTTCCGTAAAAGAACACCGCCATACTGTTTGGCAGGATTGTTAAAATCTGTTGATATAAGTTCTTTAACTGAATCCCGGATAGACCAGACAGGGACGGACCATTTAGGGACGGAGTTTAGTGGCTTTTTTGCAAAAAAGCCACTAAACTCCGTCCCTA
>OLIS01002388.1_pt1 | contig 12215 bp, 11 predicted proteins | sample 1601351 | NCBI WGS metagenome assembly OLIS01 (sample SAMEA2452122, study PRJEB22498) | human gut metagenome | biome: human feces; feature: human gut; material: feces | place: Australia | collected 2012
TTACAGAGTATGGTGTCGCAACTGGTTCAGTTCTATATTCCAGTCCATATATCAGCTCACCAAATACTGTTGCAAGATTTGCACGGTTAATTTCATCAATAATCAAGAAAAATTTAGTCTTCTTGTGTTTTTTTGCAAGTTCAGCTATATTACCCAAAACCTTGTTGACTGTCTCGTAAAGTATTGTATCTGATCCAGGCTTTGTAGATACTTTAATTCCTCTGATAAAATCCTCATATCCATAAGATGGATGGAACTGAACTATATCCCACGCAACATCAGGCTCTCCTTTACCCTTAAATAGCTTTGCACAGTATTTATCCTCATTAAAATAATCCGCAATCTGAATGTCGGCTAACTCCTCATCAGAACAATTATGCGCCATATATTTCAAAAATGCTTTTGCAGAATATGTTTTAGAAGTTCCCGGAGGACCTTGAAGAATCATCTGTTTAATTCCAAGCGTCTCCATCGCTTCCTGATATTCCTTATAGATTGAATCACTCATCTCGTTATCTACTCCTTCCAGTATTATTTTAGAACCATCTTCTACGGTTATTACGTCCCCTGGATTACTCCAAAGTACACTCAGCTTTGCTATGCGTTTTCGGACTTTCTCATTTGCTTCTTGATTGTATCCAGCTTCTTCCTGTTTCCAATCACTATCAGTTCTTCCAGTTTTATTAACGCTCTTTGGCTCAATTTTCTTAAAATCGCTTAGGAATGACTCCCACTCATTTTTTATATATTCAAGCAATTTTTTCTTATCTTCATCTGAACTGGTATTCTTTAAATACTGTGAATATGCGTTTATTAAAGCCTGATAGTATTGCCATACAATTCTAAACAAAACAAGGTTTCCACCAAACGACTCTCCTAGCTTATAGCTCTCCGTATTTTCCCAGCACGCTGCTTTCACATAATCTTTCGGATGAAATCCACCTGTAAAATAATGTTCCGAATCATCCACCAAAATTGTTCCACCATTATAAAGGCATCTTCCATCTGACTTACCACTTCTACGGATCTTATTGTGTTGGATATTGTTTGCTATGAGCGTTGCCAGGTACGTAACACCACCTACCTCAACCTCACGGTAACAAACCTTCTTGTTAAATAAGATTGCATTTTTGATCTGGTCATCAGAGAGTAATTTTTGATCTATGATTCTGCCAACTAAATTTTCTATTGGAACGGAACTACATTTTCTTGTCGAATCCTCAGCTATGAACCTTGTAGCTGTAACTCCATTCTTATATTCACTGAAACTGCTTTTCTTTGAAATCTTTGGAGTTGCTGTCTTCGTTTTAATACATGCTGCTTCCAGAAGCCGAACAGATTCACTGGCAGCTCTATCAAGGATTCCCTCTGAAATATATTGTTTTAAAATCGGAATCAACTGATATCTAATTTTTAACGCAACATTATCTCCGCTGAAATAGCCATGTCCAAGAAAGTATCTGTTCTGATCGTATGTGCTAATCCTATACTGCATATCCAGATAGTTAAATACCAGACTTCGCACCTTGTCATAGTAAACAGCATTTTCTGCTTCTGAATCTTCTGTAATATATTCAATATCAGAAAGAATCTCCCTGACATAAAATTTTCTCATCAAATCACTCGAAAGAGCTATTGCTCCTGCTTCAGTAGAATTATAAGTTCCAATCACATAAAAATTAGGCGGAACCATAATTACGGATCCTGAATTCAGATAAAGCTTAGTTTCCTTCCCTTCAGATCCAATTGCATTTATCGCATCCCCTACAAGGGTCGAAACGTCATTTCTTTGCAGATCATCCATAATCAGGACATACTTGGATCCTTTGCCTTTTTTGTAATCCTCAGCAGCTTTAATGACTGTTTCAAGAAGAATTTTGTCTTTATATTCAAAAGTCATTTTCCCTGATTCAGTATCAGCAGATATTCCTCCAACTACATCCTCATATGTAACGCTATTGTGACAAGAAATAATTTCAACATTTACGCGTTGATCTTCACTCGATGGAAAGCAACTGTATTCACTTTTAGATAACTGTTCTGAAATTCTTTTGGCAAGGTAGGTTTTTCCCACTCCTGTACTTCCGGTGAGTAAAACCGCCTTTTTCTGATAAAGTGCCTCCGTAATTTCAGACAGTAAGTCTTCAGTTTTTACTGTCATAAATCATCACCTTATTCTATTTCATCTAACATTTTACTCAGTGCAAGTGCTACTCTCTTTGCTAACTGAGGAGGAACCGCATTACCAATCATTTGATATGCATTTCCTTGTGAACCAACAAAATCAAAATCATCATCGAACGACTGCAACCTTGCTGCTTCTCTTACAGTAATAGATCTGCTCTGGCTTGAATCATAATGAATAAACCTATTACCATCTTTATAAAGATGAGCAATTATTGTTGTGCTCGGCAAATCAGGTTCAAGAACATGATATCTATGAATCGGAGATTTCGAACCAACCTTTTTTTCATATAATTCACTTATCTTCTTACTGTCATATTCACGGCGACCAGTTTCAATATCCAATGCAAGTATTTTAAAAGTATCCATATCTCTCAAATTATGATATCTGGGTTTATGCCATGTAATGTTTGTTTCCGGAATATCATGAGATTTACGCTTTTTATGATGTTCCTCATCATAAAACGGTCTACAAGCAGGCAGATCACCTATTGCTTCACGAACAGTTATTTTTCTACTTACTTTATACTCTGGCAATATTTCACCATAGAATCTACTCAGTATTTGCTGTGTATTATCATATCGCTCTGCATCTACACCAACAATTATCATTCTCTCTCTATTTTGTGGTACACCATAATCACTGGCGTTTACTTTTGCTACTCTAAGATCATCAATAATATCATATCCTATATCTCTGAATCCTTTTCTTATTAAATCTGTAATTGGTTTTCCATTCGGAGCTGCGCTTAAAATCCCTGGAACATTTTCAAAAACAAATGCTTTCGGTCTGTATCTATTCACAACATTCAGATAGTGTTCAAACAAATAATTTCTATAATCGTCACGCATACCATTTTCATCACGCACTCGCCCAGCCACCGAATATGCCTGACAAGGTGGTCCGCCAATAATCACATCGATTCCATCAGCCTCATTTATAAAATAATCAAGACCTTTTCCTCTTCCAAATTCCTCATCTTTCCAACCTTTAAAGAGTTCTTCTTCCCTCTGTATATCGAAATGCATTACTCGATCCGAGGCATCTGCTATTTGCCATTTTGTTTTAAGACGTTGAATCAACGTATTCACCTGAGGTTTTAACCATTCGACTGCTGCAACATCTATATACATTCCAGACTGGAGAAAACCATCTTCAAGTCCGCCACATCCAGCAAACAAATCTATAAATTTATATTTAATCATATTATTCTCCATCCTTCAAATAAGGCAACAATGCATCAGCTACTACCTGTCCAAGTATCGGCGGTACTGCATTTCCAACCTGTCTATATTGCTCTGACTTATTCCCATAAAATATAAAATCATCTGGAAAGCTCTGAAGTCGTGCACTTTCTCTTACTGTTGGTATTCTATTCCATTTATAATGAAAATGTGAACGATGTCCAGTATTTATCGTATTTGAAGGCTTCTTGCTATGATATCTTGTAAGAGCTTCATGATATTTATATATTCCCTGATATTCTTCTGGCAGTGCCTTGTAATTTTTCCCTTCTGGAACTAAAGAAATCATAAATTTAGTTTTTTCAATTGGAATACTACCAATATGATTTCGTACCTTTTCAGAATTCGCTCTCATTCTTTTTTGATAATCATTCTGAATTGGATACAAATAATCTTGGATTTCTTCTCCGTATATTATGTCACCTTCATCAGTTTGTAATGACGGAAGATCTCCAATAGCTTCCTCACAAGTAACATAATCATTTTTACCAACTGTTGGTTCCGGGAACTTAAAATCCTCATGAGAATCTCTAAGTCCTACAAAAAATACCCTTTTCCTCATCTGAGGAATTCCATAATCCGGAGCATATAACAATTTAGGAACCATTCTGTAACCAATCTTAGCAAAATCCTCCACAACTCGTTTGGCTCCAATCCCTCCATTAGTTTGTACCATTCCTGGAACATTTTCCAATACTACTGCTTGTGGTTTAACTTGTTCTGCTAATTTCACCATCGCAGTATATAAAGTATTTCTTTTGTCATTCATGTCTCTTGGTCCAGCTACTGAAAATCCCTGACAAGGTGGACCTCCAACAAGAACATCTAACTTAATATCTTTTTCTTCAAGAAAATTAATGATCACATCAATATTACTATGATCAAACAGATCTAATTTCATTGCTTCTGCTTTTCCGTGATTTTCCTTAAAAGTTTTAAGCGCAGCTTCATCAAAATCAACTCCCAAAACCACATCATATCCCGCGTCATAAAAACCTCTCGAAAGTCCTCCAGCTCCTGAAAATAAATCCAGTACTTTATATGCCATTATCTAATCCTCGTTTCATTATCATTAATTATTCAGCACTATGGCCACTTTTAACCCAAGCATCTAATTCAGAACACTTGAATTTCCACTGTTTTCCTATTTTATGCGCCGGGATATCTTTTCCTTTTCTTATCCAATCCCTTATTGTAACTGGTTTTACACCAAGGTATTCTGCCGCATCATCTATGCTTATCCACTTTTCATTTACATTATTATCAATCATTTTTTACCCAAACCTTTTTAACAAACAAAGTATTTTTTCCCATACATAATAGCACATATGTTCTATTATTTCAATTTATTTAATGTTATTTGTTTATGTTTTTTATTAATTTTAGTGATATCATTTCACTGACATATGCAATACAACCGGGTAGGACGGTAAATAATTATTTTATTTACCGTCCTATCACACCGTCGTGCATACCGTCCGGTACACGGTGATTCTTTAGTTTTCGCAAACTACCAGATAATAGTCAAACATGGTTTTGTATCCTAGTTTGGCTATTATTTTATTTGTGATTACTATACACAATCATCTTACAAAAGCAAACAGAGTTTTCTCAGCTTGCACCACGCTGTAATTATACCTACGGGATTCCTAACGAAATGTCTTCTGCTTGAAATATTATACATCCATTGGTCAAACTAAAGACCATCTCTTGATTTTCTATTGAAACTTCATCAATATATGGCGTTAAAACACAATCCATTACAACTTTCAAATTTGATGTCTGATGAAAAGAAAAATCCCATATATGTGCATTGTTATTATGCTCATTCCCTGTATCTTCCTCAATCATTATCTTAATGCAATTTTCACCAATATCAATATTCCCCAATCTGTAATCGTGAAAGCATTCTTTTGATTCAATATACTCAATTGCTTCATCAAAATTAGTTATTACTCTTTCTCTTTCTGTCCACATATATTACACCTCATTTCATTAATCCCCTCCAATCTGCTTTTATTATACCATTCCATCATTTTTTATGCACTAAACAACCGCATCATAAAACCCCTGTTTCACATCATTCCAGACGTAAACCAGGGGTTTCTCTTATATCATTCTATACCATAGACAGTGCATATACTATCTATTCACTTTTACTCCGTCTCATAAAAGACTTTCTTATCCAGAGCTTTATTCTGATGTGCAACGATTGTTGTACATACGGCATCACCTGTGATATTAACAGCTGTTCTTGTCATATCAAGGATACGGTCAATACCCATGATCAGACCGATTGCCTCAACCGGAAGTCCGACAGAGTTAAATACCATTGTCAGTGTAACCAGACCAACACTTGGTACTCCGGCTGTTCCGACAGATGCCAGTGTTGCTGTTCCGATAACTGTAATATAGTCTGCCATGCTCAAATGGATTCCAAACGCCTGTGCTGCGAACACAACTGCAACACCCTGCATGATGGAAGTACCATCCATGTTGATTGTTGCTCCAAGCGGAATCGTAAAGGAAGAAATCTTCTTGGAAACTCCGACTTTCTTAGAAAGTGTTTCAATAGAAAGCGGGATTGTCGCATTTGATGTCGCTGTAGAGAATGCAAATGCCATAACCGGGAAGAATTTCTTGATGAAGCGGATCGGGTTCAGTCCTGTGAAAATCTTTAACAGAATCTGATATACTCCCAGACACTGGATCGCAAGTGCCAAAAGTACTGCGATCATGTATTTTGCCAGCGGAACAAATGCACTGAATCCGATTGTAGCAAAAGTACGGCTGATCAGGCAGAATACACCGATTGGTGCAAGGCTCATGATCATCATTGTCATTTCCATCATAATGTCATTGAACTGGCTGAAGAAGTTCGCAACTGTCTCTGCACGTTCACCCATCTTCGCAAGGATAACACCAATGATCAGCGCAAATACGATAACCTGAAGCATTGTTCCACTTGCCAGGGAATTGATCGGGTTGTCCGGAATGATATTTAGGATTGTATCTGTCAGGGAAGTTGCTTCCATTGTCTCAACTGTGGACGCACTTGTCTTGATTGCACTCATATCAAGTCCGATACCCGGATTGATCAGATTACCAACTGATAAAGCAACTGTTACAGCAAGAGCTGTTGTTGCGAGGTAGAATACCAATGTTCTGACACCTACTGTTCCGAGCTTCTTCGTATCTCCGATTGCCATACTTCCGCACACAAGGGAACAAAATACAAGCGGTACAACAAGCATCTTCATCAGACGGATGAATCCCTGTCCGATCACATAGAGGATTCCTTCTACAATAATATCATTTTTTACCTTGCTGTCTGGAATCAGATAACAAAGTACAATTCCAAAAACAGCACCTAAAAGCAGAGCAATGAAAATCTTGGTCGTCAGACCAATTTTCTTCTCTTTCTTTTCATCTTTCACATTCTTATTTTTCATTCTAATTCTCCGTTCTTTCTTTCATATACTCTTCTAATGACTCTTTCCAATCCGGCATATCATACATATCAATAATACGGAGAATGAAGTTGTCCAATACCGCATACGGTGGTCTGACAGAAGAAAGGTCTGACTGTTCTGTCGGAACTGCCTTTAATTCAACGTTTTTCCCTGACAATCTCAAGATCTCCTGAGCAAATTCGTAACGATTGCAGACTCCACTGCAAGTTACATGATAAGTACCATATTCATTCGTACTGATCAGATACAGGATCATTCTTGCGAGATCTTTGGCACTTGTCGGGGAACCAAACTGATCTCCTGCTACAGAAAGTGTTTTTCCCTGTTCTGCCACTTCGAGCACACGGTTAACAAAGTTATTTCCACCTTTTCCGTAAACCCAGTTACTGCGGATAATGAAATGCTTGTGTGTGAATTCTTTCACATAATTCTCACCAGCTCTTTTGGATGCTCCATAAACAGTCAGTGGATTCGTATCATCAAATTCTGTATACGGTTTCTTGCTCTGTCCGTCAAATACATCATCTGTTGAAAGCTGGACGATCTTTGCGCCATTCTTTCTTGCGACGATACTTAAGTTTCTTGCTCCAAGTGCATTTACTCGGTAAGCATGTTCTGGTTCTTTTTCGCACAGATCGGTGTCTGTAACACCGCAGCAGTTGATAATCACATCCGGACGGTTCACAATACCGAAGTTAAGAACTTCCTCTGTGTTTGTAATATCCAGATCATCCAGATCCGTATTCAGCACTTCGATCTCTAATGGATCCAGAATGTCGTTCAGCGCTCGGCCAATCTGGCCGTTTGAGCCGGCTATCCATACTTTAATCATCTCTCATTTCCTCCTTCTCATGCAATGAAAAAGGCGCTGAATCCAATCAACGCCTCTCATATACTATAAAATAAACGTCAATAATATTTTATCAACCTACTGTTTCCGTGTCAAGATTACACTTTTAGTCTATCAAGAAAATATCATGGTTTTCCTGAATCTTCTCTATAATCTCATGGCTGCTTATCCCTTGAAGTTCTACACTGTTCTGACTGACATAAAGAAACACAAGAAACAGAAAAGTGGATAGGATCAATCTGGTAGTAAAGCTTCCTCTGCTATTTTCTTTCTTATCCAGATCTTCTGCTCCATTTCCTGCACTTTGCTCCAGACCATCCGGATATAATTCCCGATATAAACGACCATATCTTGGATGAATTGCCGGTGTTATCATACCGGTATTCCGCTGTCGTCTGCGATTTTCTTCCCACAATCTACGCCTACGGACTTCTGATTCTTTTTCCTGCACGAAAGATCCTCTCCATCTTCTTTTTTTCTAGTTTATGAAAGTTTCTTCTGCTTTATTCTTCCAAGAAAATCTGATACAGCGTTTTCTACCGGTCAGCCAGTTCTCCTGTAATGTCTTCCCAGGTAATCCCTTTTTCTACCATGAGAACCATTGCATGATAAAGGAAATCAGATAATTCATACTTCACTTCCTCGACATTTGGATTTTTTGCAGCGATCACAACTTCTGTCGCCTCTTCTCCAACCTTTTTCAGGATCTTATCCAGACCTTTTTCAAAAAGATAGTTCGTATAGGAACCTTCTTTTGGATTCTCTTTTCTATCCGCAATTGTCTGATATACAGACTCAAAAATCTGAACCGGATTCTTGGTATCGTAATCATTTCCAACAATTGTTGTATAGAAACAGGAGCGGTTTCCCGTATGGCATGCTGCTCCGATCTGTTCTACCTTTGCAAGCATCGTATCTCTGTCACAGTCGATTGCAAGAGATTTCACATACTGGAAATGCCCGGATGTCTCACCTTTGATCCACTGGCATTTTCTGCTTCTGCTATAGTAAGTCATGCGCCCGGTTTTCACAGTATGCTCAAATGCTTCCTCGTTCATATATGCCATCATTAAGACTTCATTTGTCTTATAATCCTGAACAATCACTGGAATTAATCCGTCTGAATTCAATTTAAACTCACCGAAATCCATCTGGCTTTCAAAAGAAGTCATTTGAATTCCATTTTCTGCACAAACTTCTTTAAATTTGTTAAAGTCCATATCCAGACGACTGATGAATCTTCCTGATATACCTTTTACACCATCACTCTTTAAAATATTAAGGATCTCGTTTTCATCCATCGTATCCGTGACAACAACACACTGCGTTTCTGTAACATTTACAACAGAATTCAGATCCAGTCGATGCATAAATATCATCTCTGTACTATATGCTTCGATCAGATGCTGCTGTTTAAACAATGCATCGAAATCATTTAATGATACAGCGATTCTCTCTTTTCCAAAACGCTTGGATACTTCCTCGATTAATTCAATGGAAAGTGCTTTTGAGAAATTCAACATTGCACGTTTCGCTCCGGCATAAAGAATCTTCTTCACATCTTCTGCACGTCTGATGTTTCCTCCGACAACCATTGGAATACTGATTGCACGGTTGATCTGTTTGAGGAAGTTGATCGTCTCATCATGTTCTTCATCTGAGTCTGACAGATCGAAAATAATCAGTTCATCCGCTCCTCTTTCATTGTAGTGGCGCGCAAGTTCCATCACATCATCTGCGATCACAGTTCTGTCATCGAACCACTGCACCGCTTTCCCTCTTTCTATAAAAATACAAGGGGTCAGTCTTTTATACATAATTTCTTCTTACTCCTTCTGTCACGCCGTTAAAGGCTTCCCTTTGTAGACCATACTTCTTTTATTCTTGGCTCTTCTGATACCGCCATATCCAGAGCCTTTCCGAATGCTTTAAATAAAGCCTCTGCCATATGATGATTATTCCCTGCATCAAGGATCTTAAGGTGCAGGTTCATTGCAGCACTATAGGAAACTGCATAGAAAAATTCACGCACCATCTCTGTATCCATTGTTCCAAGCACCGGTACTGTAAAATCTGCCTGAAAGTTCAGATACGGTCTGCCGGAAAGGTCAACTGCTCCAAGAGCAAGAACCTCATCCATTGGCAGTACAAAATATCCGTATCGCTTAATTCCGGCCTTATCTCCAAGTGCCTGTGCGATTGCCTGTCCCAGTACGATTCCTGTATCTTCGATCGTGTGATGGGAATCCACTTCAAGATCCCCACGCACCTTAACATTTAAATCAAATAATCCATGTCTTGCAAATCCATCCAGCATATGATCAAAAAACGGAATACCTGTATCAATTTGATTCTTTCCCTGTCCATCTAAATTAATTGTAATTGCAATATCTGTTTCTTTTGTTTTTCTTATACAATTTCCGATTCTTTTTTCCACTGAGATAATCTCCTTATCTACTAATTTCTATTAACAATAATAATGTCAGCTCTTTTATTCAAATCTTACTTTAATAGAATTTGCATGTGCTGTCAGTTGTTCTGCTTCTGCAAATTTTTCAATATCTTCATGAATCTCACTTAACGCATTTCTTGAATAAGAAATGATGCTGGATTTCTTTAAAAAATCATCCACTGACAATGGAGAGAAGAATTTTGCAGTTCCATTTGTAGGCAGGATATGATTTGGTCCTGCGAAATAATCTCCCAAAGGTTCGCTGCTGTATTCTCCGATAAAAATAGCCCCGGCATTGCGAATCTTTGTCATAACATCAAATGGGTTTGCTGTCATAATCTCTAAATGTTCTGATGCAATCTCATTTGCAGCATCAATTGCATCTTCCATTGTATCTGCAACTAAAATGTGTCCATAATTATCCAGTGATTTCTGAATAATCTCACCTCTGGATAACTCCTGGATAAATTTGTCCGTCTCTGCTGATACTTTTTCTGCAAGTTCACTACTTGTTGTCACAAGAATTGCAGAAGCCAGTTCGTCATGTTCTGCCTGAGAGAGCAGATCTGCTGCGACATAACGTGGATTTGCAGTCTCATCTGCCAAAACAAGAATCTCGCTTGGTCCGGCAATAGAATCAATACTTACATGTCCATATACAGCTTTCTTTGCAAGTGCGACGTAAATATTACCTGGTCCGACAATCTTATCTACCTTTGGTATACTCTCTGTTCCATACGCAAGTGCTGCAATTGCCTGTGCTCCACCAACCTTATAAACTGCTGTTGCTCCTGCTTCTTTTGCAGCAACCAGTGTTGTAGGATTTACCTTTCCGTCTTTTCCGGGAGGTGTCACCATAATGATTTCCTCAACTCCGGCAACTTTTGCAGGCATAATATTCATCAAAACAGAAGATGGATAAACCGCCTTTCCACCCGGAACATAAACTCCGACACGTTGAAGAGCCGTAACTTTCTGTCCAAGTATTGTTCCATCAGGTTTGCTGTCAAACCAACTATACTGCATTTGTTTTGCATGGTAAGATTCAATATTTTTTAATGCCCTTCTTATGATTCTCAGTAACTCTTCATCTACACATTCATAAGCTTCCTTTATCTCTTCTTCAGTCACTTGAATATTCTGTGCGTTAATCACTGCTTTATCAAATTTCTCAGTATATTCAAATAAGGCAGCATCTCTTTTTTCTTTGACTGTATCCAGGATTTCCTGCACACTTGCTTCATAAGAACCATAGCTGTTCGGACTACGTTTCAAAAGATCTTCCAGAAGATTTTTCTTCGTATTTTCGTCTAATTTCTCAATTCGCATTTTTCTCCTCCTGTAAGAGATTACGTAAATTTGTAATCAATTCATTAATTCTTTCATTCTCCATACGCATGCTTACCGGATTAACGATCATTCTTGCAGAAAGTGGGCACACTTCCTCTAACACGACCAAACCATTCTCTTTCAACGTAGTTCCGGTTTCAACAATATCTACAATTACTTCAGAAAGTCCAACAATTGGTGCCAGTTCAATAGAACCATTCATTTTTACAATTTCAACTGTCTGATGTTTTTTATTATAAAAATAATCCTTTGCAATATTAGGATACTTTGTGGCAACACGAATCAACTCATGGTGCTGCAACAATTCTCGTGCGCTTTCGTAACCACATACGCACATCTTACATTTTCCAAAACCAAGATCCAGGACTTCGTAGACATTACGATTCTCTTCCAAAATCGTATCTTTACCAACCACACCGATATCCGCAGCACCGTATTCAACATAAGTGGGAACATCGGGGCTTTTTGCCAGGAAAAAGCGCAATTTGTATTCTTCATTGATAAATATCAGTTTTCTGGTATCTTTATCTTTCATTTCGTCGCAGGTAATACCGATCTGCTCGAAAAGTTCCAGTGTCTTTTTGGCAAGTCTGCCCTTTCCCAGAGCAAACGTAAGATATCTTTCTTCACTCATTACTGGTCTGCCTCCTCGTTCTCAGTG
>OLIS01002398.1_pt1 | contig 12174 bp, 25 predicted proteins | sample 1601351 | NCBI WGS metagenome assembly OLIS01 (sample SAMEA2452122, study PRJEB22498) | human gut metagenome | biome: human feces; feature: human gut; material: feces | place: Australia | collected 2012
TTACTTCTGTTACCAGAAGTTAATTCTATAATCGGATGCAAAGGTAAGAGTTACAGAACATCGCCAAGTATTTCAACGATGGATGGAAGCCTAAATTCGATGGAAATCATGAAAACTGGAATATCATTAAAGATAATAATACTTTTATAGCAATGCACACAACATCAATAAGTAAAGCGTGCGTTTACTTCAAAAGTGAAGACCTTACAAAAGAAGCCATCCGTATCATGGGCGAAGAATCTCTCAACGACCTTTTCTCAACTGACTGGTAATGACAAGTTACGCAGAAATCAAGGCAAGGTTAGAACAGGAAGACAAGAAGATACGCAAGCGTGCATCCTATGACGAGCATAACTTGCAAGCCGCAGAGGTCAGGTATATCCGTGGGGTATATCCTGACCTTGAAGGTGTCTTCTTTGCCGTTCCTAATGGTGGCAAGCGAACCTCCCGACAAGCCGCATGGCTGAAAGAAGAAGGCATGAAGGCAGGAGTTTCTGATATGCTGCTCCTGAAACGCACCTCTCAATTCGGTTTCCTCTGTATCGAAAACAAGACACCAAAAGGCAGACAAGAGCCAGAACAAAAGGTGTTTCAGTGCGAAGTGGAGCGGCACGGAGGAAAGTACATCGTCATCCGTTCTATAGATGAGTTTATCCAAGCAATCGACAATTATCTAAATGGTGAACTATGAATGATATAATTCAAACCTCAAAAGTTGCATTTGAAATTATAGCAAGTGCTTTTGATATGCAAACAGCTAAGAATGAAGAAGAACTAACCAATGCTTTTATAAGATTCTTGGAAGCCAAAGGCTACAAAGTAACTCCTCCACCCAGGGAGGTCAAAGACGAATACACCTTTGATCGGGCATGGAACTTATACGAAAAGAAGGTTGGCTGCAAGTCTAAGTTGGAAAAGAAGTGGAACTCTATGAGCAAGAAAGACCGCAAGGCTGCTATAGAGTATATTCCTCTCTATGTACTCTCCCAACCCGACAAGCAGTATCGCAAGAACTTCCAAACTTTCCTTAACCAGCGAGGATGGGAGGACGAACTTATAGGAGCAACAGAACCGCCAACAACTACCAACGTGCATCCTTCCGAGATAAGCCAACTTATCGCAAAAACGAAGGCCGAACAGGAGTTGTATACTGGCAAAACAAAGGACAGCATTCTTCGTCAACGCATTATAGGTATGTTGGAGCTTCTACAAAAGAATCCCGATAGCTTATGCAAAACGCAGTTGGAGATATATCGTGACAACGGGACCTTTGCACGACTTGGCATCCCGACAAATCTGTTATAAGAATGATAACAACAAGCAACTACAACAAACAACACCCACTAAGAGTCTTCGAGGCTTTTGCTGGATATGGCAGTCAGTCTCTTTCGTTTAAGTATCTGAAAGAAAAACACCCTGATTTCGACTTCAAGGTGGTGGGCATATCCGAGATAGAGCCATCTGCTATTCAGGCTTATCGGCTGCTTCACGGATGGGAAGCTCCTAATTTCGGTGACGTGACAAGGATAGACTGGAACCAGGTTCCTGACTTCGATTTCATCAGTTGGTCTTCACCATGCCAGGATTTCTCGATGGCAGGACTGAGGAAAGGCGCAGAGGAAGGCAGCGGAACACGATCGTCACTTATCTTTCAGGAAAGACGTATGATAGAAGCAAAGCATCCTAAGTATGTGATGTTGGAGAATGTCAAAGGACTTCTCACCAAGAAAATGTTGCCCTTCTTTCTCAAATATCTCAAAGATTTAGAGAGTTTTGGTTATGCGTCATTCTATAAGGTCTTGAACGCAAAGGACTACGGTATTCCTCAGAACAGAGAGCGAATATTTGTCTTTTCTATTCTAAGAACAGACGAGGACCCGAACCCTGAGTATCATTTTCCTTCACCGATACCACTCACCACAAAGGTTGAGGACATACTTGAAGACAATGTATCTCAAGAATATTTCATGTCACAACCCCTTCTCGAAAAGTATCTCTCCAAAGCAGACATCAATGAAGCAATCCAAAAACTCTACCCCGAAGATTTCAATACCAAAAACGGCTGACGGATGCTCCCCTGCCATCACATCATCGTTTGGAGCAGGTATTAGCATAGCTAATCTTCTTGGTGTTGACCATTTCCCTAAGAGGGGGTACTGATAATAAAAAAAACTATAAGTAGGAAACTACTTATTAACTCAGACACAAGAGGCTTGAGTAGAACCATCCGCAGTAGCTATTACAAGACAAGTTTAGCCAACTTTCTTGTTAAAAAAGGAAGTTGTGCCAGTGGAGTCTTAATCATCAAACCAGTATGATAATATACAGAAATAAACATGGAAATTTTAAAGGTGGTTTGTTTGAAACAAAAATATCACCAACCATAACAACAGCATCCTTTGAAGGAAATACATTTATCTTAAAAATAAAAGAACGTGTGACAAAATTATCAAGTTGACAAGTCTTAATAGACCTAATATATTTGAACAACAGAATCGTGTTTATTCCACTAAAGGAATCTCTCCTACTCTCAATTCGGCTATGGGACACGGAGGCGACTGCATCCCTTTATTCTTAATCATTAAAGAGATATGACTACTGTACAATGAACAAAGAAATAATTCACACCGCACCCAACGGCAAGAAATACTCCATCTCCATCAGGAAGTACACTCCAAGAGATTGTTTCAGACTGATGGGAGTACATGAAGCTGACATAGACAAACTCCTGAGCAAGGAGAAAGACGGATCACCCATCATTTGTAAAAGCAAACTCTATGCCCTTGCAGGAAACTCAATAGTCACCAACTGCCTGACCGCTATGTTCGAGGAACTGATATTCCCATCAGGGAAACACTATCACGACAAGAGCGGTCAGCTATCACTCTTTTAGCTTATGGATATTTTCGGATATATCAAGATTGGCAAGCGCATCAGCAAAGCGCATAAAGCCCTCTTTACCCACAAGACCATGGTATTATGGTACAAAGGCAACCCTATCATCGGGACAATGCACGATGGTTTGTGGTACCAAAAAGACATGAACGGAAAATTGGAGCAATTAATGTTCCAGAAACAAGTAACTCACGTATCATTCTTACCTTCCCCACCAGATGAAGACCGAGAAAGAACAAGTCTTAGCCATCATCGCTGATATTCTGTCCGAGCGTAAGGCGGCACACATCGTCCCCTGCCACGTTCTTACCACCGAAATCATCAATCGGGGAATCCATCAGCCGCAGCAAGCCCTGAATGAGTTATATGCAGAAGGCAAGATAGACTGGTGCAAAACACTCAACGATACGGCATTCACTATCAGAAAAATTAAATAAAAGTAAATATGAAAGAAATATTAGGAGGACAAAATATGTTTCAAACAGAACAAATCACAAGAAGATGCTTAATGACTTTGAGTGATGGTAGCAAGATTCAAGCAACTATCACCATCCCAAAACCGACCAAACCCATCTTTCCTGAACAGATGGAACGAAAGTTTATCGAGAAATTCAATAACCAGCAGCCGCTCATGGTAAACAAAGTTGTCAAGTTACATATAATGAGAAATTAAGATTCAACGAAAGTTCAAAAACAAGAATGATTAGAGGTATAAAAACTTAAAAAGGAGAAGTAATTATGGAAACAGTAACTATTGATTTAGAAAAATATGACTTGCTTCGAAAACATAATGACGAGTTCGAGAAAATAATGAAAGAGAACATCGAACTAAAAAGTTCCTCAAAGGTTATTATCAGAACAGTTAAACGTCCTAACGTATTTGGTGCTACGAGAGGTGTTTTAGACGAAGGAGATATTTCTGAGGAATTTGTCAACTTTGATGATGTGCGTGAAGAGGTTAAGAGTAAGATTAGCCAGGAGGAAAAAAACACGCTAAAAAATACAATTCGTGAATACAAAGAGGAATTTGAAAAATACGTAAATAAACGTAAGCATCTTCAAGAAGAATTTGACAAGAAACTCAAAGATAATCAACTTACTATCAATATCCCTGATGGAATGAAGATAGATGTAGAGAATAGTGACTTTGACTCTGGTGTAATCAAGTTCAAGAAGAAAGATATTACAATTCAAAACGTGTATGGTTATATACTTAGCATTTTTTCTAAGACAGGGGCTTTGAAAAATAAAACCAAAAAACTTGATGCGATAGATAGTCTCATGAGTATAGCCATGTTCTATAACAAGGATTGGAAGCCTGATTGGAGTATTGATGAGCGTAAATTTTATATTTTATATGATAATAGAGATGAATCTTATACAACAGAGTTTAATACTTCTTATTCCACTAATATGGTATATTTCAAAAACAAAGAAGATGCCCAAGCAGTCATCGACAACCCTAACTTCCGAGAAATCTTGGACTCAATTTTCAAAAACTAAACAATACGATTATGGAAAAAGAACTCAATATAGCAGAAATTCTTAAAGATAAACCGCAAGGAACTAAGTTGTATGATTTGCTGTATAATGTAGATGTAGAGTTAGATACAATCAGCACTACAGATACAGAAACAGTAGTTTGGTGTACAAATAAGACCGATAATAATACTACTTGCCATCGTGGTTATTCCGAATTTGGTACTGTAAGAGGATGTCCTGATGGTTTACAGATTCTTCTTCCTTCAAAAGAAATGCGTGACTGGTCCAAGTTCGCTTGGAAGAAAGGTGATGTCTTGGTTAGCAAAGATAACGTGCATATTATCTTTGAAAAGTTTGAAGATGATGCCTACACAAGATTTAAAGGCAAGCATTATCTTTGGAAAGAATGTGACGAAGAAGATTATAGTAAAGAAGAAACCAAAATGCTTACTTCTATATTTGAGAAAGCCAACGATAATGAAGCTCAGTCCTATATCAAAACCATTGAGAAAAAAATGGGTGGTAAGTTCAATCGTGAGACCTTGGAAGTAGAGAAACCTCATCCTGAGTTCAAGGATGGGGATATTATTACCATTACGCCTCAAATTGGAAATAATCTTATCTTTATCTTCAGGGCAAAAGATGTCGAAAAGTATTACTGTCATGCTTACCTCGATGGAAACATAGCTATTGTTAATGATGATAGTTATTGTCAAAAAGACTTCTGTACAGCTCGCCCATCTACAGAAGAAGAGCAGAAACAGCTCTTTGAAGCTCTCGCAAAGAAAGGCAAAGCTTGGGATGCCGAGAAGAAAGCCATTGTGGATTTGAAGCCAAAGTGCGAGTTTAAGCCATTCGACAGATGTATTTGGAAGATACGGAATTGTGAAGGCTCTATATGGCAAGCAAGTTTCGTTTCTTATGTTGATGAGTATGGTGCTACTCCAATGGGTATGTCTATAGATGAAGATTTGGTTAACTTAATTATCCTTCCTTATAACGACCAGACTAAGCTCCTCGTGGGTACAACCGATGAGTGGAAAGGAGGTGAGCAATGATTAAACAAGTTACTATGTACACTGTCGTTTGTGACGGATGCGGGAAACAATTTGTGGCAGATGATTTCGCTGCCTGGACTGATATATGTACAGCAAGAGAGCAAGCAATGGAATCAGAATGGGCAGAGATTGGCGATAAGCACTACTGCCCAGAGTGCTATGAGTTTGATGAGGAGTTAGATGAATATGTTCCTAAAAAGAAAGGAAAATAAAAATGAAGAAGAAAGGATATTACGAATATATACCACAGATTTACCCAAGGAGGCTTTGGGTGATGTACAATACATCAGAGGAAGAAATAGATAAATGCTTTACCGACACGAAAGGCAAACCTCTTGTTCACAACGATGAGCCTATGAATGAAGGAAACTACGGAGGTATGGTTTATGACAAATGCATGAGTAAAGCAGGAAATTACTTCGGCAATCTTGTCGTCTTCCCAAAGAAGAAAGACATGACTATGAGAAATATCAGTCATGAGGCATTTCATGTTCTGTCGTCTATTAACGACGCATGCGATTTGGAAAGAGTGTATAATTGTAGAAATGAGCATCAGGCATACCTTATGGGGTGGATATGTGATTGCATCAACAAGGCTCGTTTGGGCATTGGCGATTTCGTTGAATTAAAAGATAAGGAGGAATAGGTTTTTGATTAAGAAAGAAGAACTTAAAGTTGGAGAAAGAGTAACCATTACTCTTGAAGCTGTTGAACAGGATGGTTGCGATGGTTGTTTCTTTGGCATTGGTGCTATATGTTATAACCCGACCATGAATGGTTTAGTAGATGGGTTTAATTGTAAATCAGAAGACCGTTCTGACGGAAAGGGTGTAATCTTTAAAGAAGTTAAGGTTCAAAAAAGAAAAATGAAAGAAGACAAATATTCATTAAAGATAAGCCGCAACTATGGTGATACTACTCTTGATGGTTATCCAATAGCTACATATTCAAATGATGAATTGAAAATCATAAAAAGACTGCTTACAAAGGTTTTGGGTGAAATAAACGAATATATAAAAGAATAGGCGTATGACAAACTTAGATTACATTCCAGGAGATTTGGTGATTTATACATCTTTAATTAAAGATCATATTGCTGAAATCTGTGAAGTTTATGAAACATCCTATCTCATAGGATTTATGAGAAGAAATTCTGCAAGAGTAACAAGTAAGGAAATCAAACCTATTCCACTTACTCCTAATATATTAAAGAAAAATGGATGGGAATTTAGGCGTGGATTCTACTTTTCCACAAATGAAGAAGGAATATTAATATGCTTAATAAGTCAGGGTGGTGGTGTTTGGGATGCTTATACAGGAGGAAAACCATTACATAGTGGTATCAATAGTGTTTCCGATTTACAGCACCTTCTCTTCGGTCTTGGAATTAATCACGAAATGGAGGTGTAGGTATTGTGTTAGCATTAATAATGGTAATGTTTTTGGGCTTATTTATGGCTATTTTCGGATTGTATTTGATTAAAGATAAATGGCTCGCTACTATAGGTGTCATTCTTTTTATATTAGGTGTAGTCATTTTTATATTATCATTTATTAATTTGATATATTTGATTGGTTAACAGCCTTCGGGCATAAAAGATAGTAATATGGAAGAAAAGACAATTCAGAAGACCGTTTATATTGCAAAAGACGGCAAAGAGTTTCTTGACAAAAAGGAATGTGAGAAGTATGAGGATGAGTTTCTTGACAAAATAAAATACTTTTCTATATACTACAACTTTGATTATAATGAAGGACGAGGGTTTCAGAGTATTGCCCATGTAGCTGTAATTCCATCAAGCTATGATTATGCAGAAGTCATAGCTGAGAAATATGCTATAGATGTTCTTAATAAAGGGATTTTTGCAGGTCAAGGTTGTATGGGCTATGGTTTACAGAAAACATATAGTTTACATAACTCAACAAAAGAATCATTCGAGAATAATGAAGGTGTTAATTGGGGTTGTAATTCTTCACATGGAACACAGGTCTTTATTTCTGAAAATATAGTAGAAGGATTTCCTGAGCCATACAACTATAGGAAGGAATGGGGAATCAAATAAAGAAGTAACTAACCATCCCTTTGGGATATAAATATAAGTAATATGGATAAATGTAATTTAAATTTAAAGAAGTACATTGGCACTAAGGTAGTTGAAGCCAGACCAATGAACGAGATTGATGCAGAGTCTATTGGCTATGCACGTAAAAACAGTGACAACCATGAGTGGAGAGACGGTTATCATGTAAGGTATACAAATCCAGATGGTAGCTTTTATGACTCTTGGTCTCCAAAAGATGTATTTGAAAAAGCATATCGTGAAGTCAAAGGTATGAGTTTCGGAGAGGTAATAGAAGCTTTGAGGGCTGGTCTTGCGGTAAGACGTAATGGTTGGAATGGCAAAGGTTTATTTGTCGTGAAGCAAGTTTCTTCTCATATTACTTGTGACATTATTCCTAATATGCAGTCACTCCCTCAGTCTGCCAAGAACATCTTGATGGGCCGTGAGAATCCTCACATTGACTACACCAATCAGATGTTGATTATCAATCCTGATGGCAGAGCAGACTCATGGGTTCCTTCTTCGTCTGATGTATTTGCGGAAGACTGGGAAGTTGTAACAGAGTAACTAACCACCCTCTCCATGTGACAGGTGGAGAGGGTAAAAAGAAGAGAATATGAAGAAAAGGATATTAGATATGTGCTGCGGCTCACGCATGTTTTATTTCGATAAACAAGATCCCAATGTACTCTTCGCAGATATAAGAGAAGTTCATGATACTTTGTGTGATGGAAGGAAATTGGATGTGATGCCCGATATAATTGCCGATTGCACTAATTTGCCATTTGAAGACGAAGCATTTGATATGGTAGTTTTCGACCATCCTCATCTGTTAAAAGTAGGTCGGAACTCCTGGCTATGCAAGAAATATGGTAAGCTGCCAGAAAATTGGCAACAGTTCATAAACGACTCAATCCACGAAGGTATGAGAGTACTTAAAACAAATGGAACGCTAATATTCAAGTGGAACGAACAGCAGATAAAGGTTCGCGACATACTCAATGCAATTACTGATTATAAGCCAATATTCGGGCATCGCACTACGTCTAAGAATCAAACTATTTGGATGGCGTTCATAAAATAATATAATAATAAAAAGAAACCAAGGAGGATAAACAATGAGTAAAGAAAAAGCGATAATTCATATCAATAATGTTTCCAAGATATTGGGAATTAAAAGAATAAAAATAAGTGAAGCTACGGCTAAGCTCCTTCAAAATGAATTATGCTTAACTAAAAAAGAATTGAAGGATTGAGTATGAAGAAAATTTATAAAAACGAAGTTCAGAGATTGTTTCCAATTTTAGAAGCAATTAAAGAAGGCAAGACTATTCAGTTTAATGATTCGGGCGTATGGAGAGATATTGATGGTTGTGATGAGGGCTTTTTTCTTGACACACTTGTTGGAGAAACTTATAATTACCGCATCAAGCCAGAGCCTAAATATCGTCCGTTCAAAAATGCCGATGAGTGTTGGGCTGAGATGAAAATTCATCGGCCGTTTGGGTGGGTGAAGGAAAAAGAACGAAATGTGCGAGCTGAAATAAACTATATACACAACGAAGGAGTTATGTTTAGTTGTGGATCTGTTTTATTTGAGCGTATGTTTGATATTTACACATTTGCCGACGGAACTCCCTTTGGAATTTTAGAGGAGGAGTAAAGTAAGAAAAAGCGTTCTTTGACATATCGGAATACCGCAAAAGAGATAGACTAATTGTTGATTGGTTGTTTACTATTTGCTCACTGGTATTAAACCAGTTTAAGAACAGTTTAATTTGTAAAATTGCTATCTCAGATGTTGCAAAATAGTCTTTTTCTCTGTTTTTTCGCTCTATCAAACGTTAAAAATTTGCGTATTTGATAATTTCTCATTATCTTTGCAAAAAGAAAAAGTAACAACTAATTAATATTTTATTATGGAAAGAATCAGAAGTGCAAAAAGAATTTTGGACTATGCTCCAAACTTCCGTTCAGGTGTGGCTTCTGTGCTGGCTCCTGGAAGAAAGAGTAAACAATTACGTAAGATTGTTTTGTCTATGAAGCAAAACGATGGATTTTACGAGGATTGGAAAGAAATAGGTAACGACTTACGTTGTGCTATGTCTAAGTTTGATACAGAGATGAGATGGCAAAGAAAGTAATCACACGTAAAGGGAGCAATGGAATTGTAACGGCAAGTTCTGTTCAAACCTATGAAGGACCTTTGCCAGCTCCAGCAGATTTTGCAGCATACAAAGATACATTACCAAGTGCTCCAGAGCGAATCATGGTTATGGCCGAGGACGAGCAAAAATATAGGCATAATATAAACAACAAGGTGGTTAATTTTGGACTTATAGAAAGTATTCTTGGTATGTGTTTTGCTTTTGTTGCAGTGTTGGTATGTATAGCCGCTGCTGTATATTTAGCATTAAAAGACTATGTTCCTGTTGCTTTGGCGTTGATAGGAGTTGTCGGTACATTAGCTGCAATATTCTATCTCAGAAAAGATCCTACAGAGAAAAAATAAATTTAATCAACAAAATATTTAAGGAGCGGTGCTTAGCATTGCTCCTTTCTTTATATATATGCGGTATTCCATTGTCGGAGTATCGCTTTTATTGTTTAATTTAGTGTAGAACTTAAAGAAGAATACTTATGAGAGAAATCAAATTCAAGGCAAAACGTCTTGGCGACGGAGAATGGGTTAAAGGTAGCCTAATCAGAAGTACTGTTGGGATAAAGGGAAAAGCCTACATAGTAGATAACTTTAGTAATATGAGCGATTATAGTATTATTTCTGTTGCCCCTGAAACTGTCTGCCAGTTCACAGGACTGACAGATTGCAAAGGCAAAGAGATTTGGGAAGGAGATGTAGTAGAGCGCGAGATATATGACTTCTTTAAAGGTATTGACATAAGAAAAGCTGTTATAGAATATATAGGCGGCGCATTTGTCGCTGTGACTGATGGAATACCTTATTCTATATGCTCTAAGTATATTAATGTTATTGGTAATAAATTTGATAATAATTAGCCTATGGAAAAGAAAGTTTTAGCACTAATAGTCAGTAATCAATGGTTTAAAATGATTGTTGCTGGCCAAAAGACAGAAGAATATCGAGAAATTAAGCCATATTGGATAAAGCGTCTAACCACCAACTGCGAAGTTCTCTATGACGTGGCAGCAGAAACACATTGTGGAGAGGTGCTTTATCGCCCTTACACCCACGTCCTCTTCATCAACGGCTACCGTAGGGATAGCCCGCGTATTGAGAAGGAGATTTGCGGCATCACTATCGGCAAGCCAAAGAGAGGTATGTGTCCAGACGGATGGTTGGATCATGAATTCTTCATCATTAAGTTCAAATAATCAATCCCCACCCAGCCATCACGACTGACTATATTAAGTAAATAAATTCGATAAAAAGAAGTAACTTATGAAAATAGAAATTACAAAAGTGACCGACTGGCAACGTGTCGTTGATGCTGCTCGGTTTACGCAAGGCAAGAAGTCGTTAGGACATGAGCCAAGCGATGAGTTTAAGAAACAGATGATCCTCAGCGAGCATTCACCGCTCAGAGAATTGGAGTTTGATATTAAAATGTATGGCATACCATACTGGGTGAGCAACCACTTTGTTCGCCACGTCCATGCTCAGCCATTCGTTTCTACATCAAGACCAGATATTACTGGTTCCAAGATTCCTCGCCACGATATGCGACAGGATGATTTGGTCAACTTACAACTATCTCTCAACGCCCAGGAGATTATCAATATCTCGAAACTGAGACTATGCAATAAGGCATCCAAGGAGACAAGAGAGGTGTGGTATAAGGTAATTGACGAGTTGGTTCAAATAGAGCCTTATCTTGCATCCGCTTGTGTTCCTCAATGCGTTTACAGAGGCTTCTGCCCTGAGACAAAGTCATGTGGCAGAACTGAGACAAACTTTTTCTCCTTTACAAGAAAGCACTATAAAAAACTTGAATTATACGAAACAAAATGAAATATCCAAAATATGATCTCAACGAATTTGTTGGTGGCCACTTCGAGTACACCACTCCATGCCCATTCGGTATTCAAGGCAGATACACCAATGAGGTCATGATGGTTGGCAGCCTTGCTTGCCAGCGATGTGAATACTATCGAGGCATCAACACAGAAGATTGCATCGTGTCTTGCGCTATAGAATAGTGCAGCCTGTCTGCATTCATCATAACAATCAATCAAATTTAATATGAATACAAAGAAAATCTCAATTATCCAACGTATCAAGGAGAAGTTCCTTGGCAAACAGTTCTTTATTGCGGTAATCGCAAACAAGGGAACCAGTTCTTACTTCGTCAACTCTACCATCTATCGCTCTGAAAAGGAAGTGGAGGCTTATAAGAAGTATATCACCACAGACGAGCGCATGAAACAGAGCTTCGATTTCGTGGGCTACTACTCTTTCCGTTCTAAGTTCGATTTCCGTATTCCTCTTAGCGGAAAGCCTGTTTCGCTTGAAGAGGCGAAGGAACTGGCCAACAAGTAGTGCCGGATATAAAGTTAACGGATAATAAATATCTTATCAATTTACTTATTATATTTGCGCTATGAAATTCAAGCATTTTATAGATAAAGTCTTAGGGTTCAGGAGGGTGTGTCATAAGTCTGTGACGCACCCTTTTTTATTTTTTTCCTTTTCACAG
>OLIS01002403.1_pt1 | contig 12170 bp, 8 predicted proteins | sample 1601351 | NCBI WGS metagenome assembly OLIS01 (sample SAMEA2452122, study PRJEB22498) | human gut metagenome | biome: human feces; feature: human gut; material: feces | place: Australia | collected 2012
AGGAAGATGTGCGCTGGCAGTATGGTTTGCCACCTGCTGGCAACGCCAACTTTGCTTGGATGCAGCACATGATTCATCATTTGTCGCCTAACGGAAAGATCGGTTTGGTGCTGGCGAATGGTGCGCTTTCCAGTCAGAGTGGCGGCGAGGGACAGATTCGCCAAGCCATTATCGAAGCCGATCTGGTAGAGGGAATCGTGGCTTTGCCTTCCCAGTTGTTTTATAGCACTGGCATTCCTGTAAGCCTTTGGTTTATCAGCCGTAACAAGGCGCAGAAGGGCAAGACCGTGTTTATCGATGCCCGCAACTTAGGCTCCATGGTGACTCGCAAGTTGCGTGAGTTGATGCCAGATACGGATATTAAGAAAATCTCTGACACTTTCCATGCGTTCCAACAGGGAACCTTGGAGAATGAGAAGGGCTTCTGTGCCGTATGCACCACCGAGCAGATTGCTGCCCAGGACTTCATCCTGACTCCGGGAAGATACGTAGGAATCGCCGAAGACGAAGGCGACGGAGTGCCATTTGAGGAGAAAATGACGAATCTCACCGGAGAGCTGAAACAGTTGTTTGAGGAAAGCAAGAAGCAGGAAGAGGAGATCAGAATGCAGTTGAAGAAAATTGGATGGGAGGTGTAAGTATGGAGTTTTTAAATGAATATTCTGGGCTTTTCTCTTTGTTGGCGGTAGTGGCTTCTATAATAGTGCCCTTTTGGATTTATCGCAAGCAGAAGAAGGAACATCTGCAGGACTTGAAGGACGAGTACGATGCTATGGAAGAAAACTCGATTTTCCCGATGGGACTTGACGAAAGGGAGTATTATGGGCGAAAAAGTTATTTGGAAAAGAAACTGAGGAGGAAATAGGATGGAGTGGAAAGAAGATATATTAGGAAATGTCCTTGAAGTTAAATATGGAAAAGATCATAAGAAATTGGCTGAAGGACAATATCCTATTTATGGGAGTGGAGGATTGATGCGCTATGTGGATTCCAAACTCTATGATGGTCCCTCTATTCTAATCCCAAGAAAGGGCACTTTAAACAATATAATGTTTGTAGAAAGTCCCTTTTGGACTGTAGATACAATGTTTTGGACTATTATAAATACTGATAAAATAGACCCTAAATTTCTTTTTTATTCAATATGTAAAAGAGACTTTGCAAGCATGAATGTAGGATCTGCAGTTCCAAGCATGACGGTTAGAATCTTGAATGATATTCAAATTTCTTATCCCAAGAATCTTGACGACCAGCGCCGCATTGCTTCCATCCTTTCCTCTCTCGACCGCAAGATAGAGTTGAACAACAAAATCAATGCTGATTTGGAGGAAATGGCGCAGGCTATTTTCAAGAATTGGTTCGTTGACTTTGAGCCTTTCAAGGATGGTAAGTTCGTGGATAGTGAATTGGGAATGATTCCGGAAGGATGGAAAGTAGGATGTTTGGGAGATTTAATTACCATAAAATATGGTAAAGATCATAAGAAATTAGAAGATGGAACTTTCTCCGTCTATGGATCTGGTGGATTCATGCGATATGTCAATTCTTGGCTCTATAATGGAGAATCCGTTTTAATACCTAGAAAAGGAACTTTGGATAATATTATGTACGTCTGCGAGAAATTCTGGACGGTAGATACTATGTTCTTTAGTGTTCCTAAGATGGACTATGTAATGAAATACGTTTATAATTATATTAAGCGTTTCGATTTTAGTAAAATGAATGAAGGAACTTCTGTTCCATCCAATACGGCTGCAAGATTGAATAAGATGCCGATTCTTATACCAACCCATGAAATCCTTGAAATGTATGATGAGACATTATGTCCAATCTACAATAAAAGGAAAATGAAAGATAAAGAATCTCGCGCCCTCTCCCTCCTCCGCGACACCCTTCTCCCTCGCCTCATGTCTGGCGAACTGGAACTCCCGGAATAGCAATCTGGGAGGAACGGAAAGAAAAAAAATAATAAACATAATAATAACAACAAATTATGGGAAACAGAAATAAAGACATTGAAAAATTATTCGAGCAAAAGAATTTGCTTGAGAGTAAGATTAAAATGATCAAACAGATCATTGCTGATTTGGAGAAACTGAAACAAGATGAATTCGTCTATTGTTTCGTAGATTTCAATCCTTACAAGGATGAGCGGTTGGTGGAAAGTGAATTGGGAATGATACCGGAAGGATGGAAAGTAGGAACCTTTACCGACTTGCTGAAGGCATATAAGCAAGATACCGAGAATATGAATCTCGACAAGGTATTGGAAACTTCTTACCAGTTCAGTCATTATGTTTATTATGTCTGGAAATCTAAATATGATCAGGGCATCACGAACGGATTTGAAAATGAACCTGTTTTGATTCCTGCTGAAGCAGATCTGAAATCTTATGAGGAACAAGCGGGGGTATATCAGTCAATAAAGCAGAAAGAAGAAGCCAAACTCTCTTGCCTCCTCAAGAAACGAAAACTTCTCCTGATGTTGGAGACACTTGAAAAAGCGACTCCGGAATAAGGAATAACGAGAAGAAAAATATAAAAATATAAGATAATGGCAGACGACAAGAAATTCACCGAAGACGCATACGAGCAAACGCTCATCGCCCTGTTCAGAGACGAACTGGGCTATGCGTATGAATGCGGGTACGATGTGGAACGCGACATGAAGGAGCCTTTCTATCGTGCCGATTTGGTTGCCTCTATGCGACGACTCAATCCCGAACTGCCAGCCGATTTAATGGATGATGGAATCAAGAAAATCACAGACATTCATATCGGTACTTTAGAACAAAACAACGAGCAGTTTACCCTGTGGATGCAGAACGGCATGGAGGTGGGATATACTCAGGACGGAGAAGAACGGACGGTCCTGATGCGACTCATCGACTTCAACCATCCTGAAAGAAACCTCTTCAAGGTAGTGAACCAATGGCGTGTGGAGGAATATAAGAGCAAGCGCTGCGATATGGTGGTGATGGTCAACGGATTGCCTCTTGTGGTGGTGGAACTGAAAAGCGCCACCTCCGAAGATGCTTCCATCGACGATGCTTTCAAGCAAATCAAAAACTATCAGCAGAGCGTGCCGAGCCTCTTCAGCTACAATGCTTTCAACGTAATCAGCGACATGAGCGAAACTCGTGCCGGAACCATCACCGCCAAGCAAGACCGCTACATGGAATGGAAAACCGTGGACGGGGCGTATGAGTCAACCCTCATGGCCGACTACCGTACTTTCTTCCTCGGAATGTTCCAGCAAGAAAGGTTGCTCGACATCCTGCAGAACTTCATCTGCTTCGACAAGAAAGAGGGCAAATATGCCAAGATTCTTACCGCCTACCATCAGTACTATGCCGTAGGCAAAGCCCTGCAAAGGACTCGCACGGCGGTGGAAGGCAATGGAAAAATCGGTGTGTTCTGGCATACGCAGGGTTCGGGCAAGAGCCTCTCCATGGTGTTCTATGCCCACCAGTTGGTGCAGCGACTGCCCGAAGTAACCATCGTAGTGGTGACCGACCGCAAAGACCTCGACAATCAGCTCTATGGTCAGTTCTGCCGCTGCAAGGACTTCCTCCGTCAGGAACCCGTGAACGCCCAGAGCCGTGAAGACTTAGGTCATCTGCTGCAGGGGCGCAAGAGTGGCGGCATCATCTTCACCACCATCCAGAAGTTTGATGAAGGCGATGAAGCACTCTCCACCCGTCGCAACATCATCGTGATGACCGACGAGGCGCACCGCTCGCAATACGGCGATGAGCACTGGGATGCCAAGAGTCTGACGATGAAGAAGGGATTCAGCCGGAAGATGAGAGAAGCCCTGCCAGGTGCCTCGTTTATCGGATTTACAGGTACGCCTATCAGCGACCGAGACCGAGATACAGAGGAAGTTTTTGGCAACTACATCGACGTATATGACATGAGTCAGGCAGTGGATGATGGAGCCACACGTCCCGTATTTTACGAGAGTAGGGTGGTCAACCTCAATCTGGACGAGGAGACGATGCAACTGCTGAATGATGAGTTTGACAAGTTGGAGGATGATGGAGCCACAGAGGAACAGATCAGGAGGGCAAAGCAGGAGCATAGCCGACTGGAAGTAATCTTGGGCGAAGATGCCACCATCGACACCTTGGTAAAGGACATCATCCGGCACTATGAGGAAAACCGAGCGCAGATACTCACCGGTAAGGCCATGATCGTGGCGCTCACCCGACCTATCGCCATCAAAATCTACCGCAAGATACTTGAACTTCGACCAGACTGGACGGAGAAAGTGAAAGTGGTGATGAGCGGTTCGAACCAAGACCCTGCCGACTGGCAACCGATTATAGGCAACGAAGCCTACAAGAAGGAGCTGGCACGCAAGTTCAAGGACAACGACGACCCGATGAAGATAGCCATCGTGAGAGATATGTGGCTGACGGGATTTGACGTTCCATCGCTCGCCACCATGTATGTGTATAAGCCGATGAGCGGCCACAACCTGATGCAAGCCATAGCCCGAGTGAACCGAGTGTTCCAGACCGAGGATGGCGAGAAGAAGGAAGGTGGACTGATAGTGGATTACGTAGGTATTGCGCAGGCATTGAAGAATGCCATGCAGCAGTACACCAATCGAGACCGCCGTCGCTTCGGAGATCCCGACATCGCCAAGACCGCCAAGGTGAAATGGAAGGAAGAGATGGAAATCTGCCGTGACCAGTTGCATGGTTTCGACTATTCCGGCTTCTTCGAGCAGGACAATGTGAAGCGGGCTTCAGCCATCACGGGCGGTGCCAACTTCCTGAGTTCTCCAGCCATGGTTCAGCGCAAGAAGGATTTCATGGAGCACAGTGCCCAGCTGCATAATGCCACCACCCTTTGCCGTTCGCTCCTCGATGAGCAGCAGAAAGCGGAGGTTTGCTATATGGATGCGCTGCGAGTGATGATGCTCAAATTAGCACAGAAGGGCAAGGTGAGCCGACATGAAATCAATGAGCGCATCGGCGAACTGCTGAGGCAGAGCGTGAAGAGCGACGGAGTGATCAATCTCTTCGGCGACCGCCAGATAGAGTTCTCGCTCTTCGACGAAGCTTTCATCAAGGAGGTGAAGAACATGAAGGAGCGCAATCTCGCTGTGGAACTGCTCACCAAACTGCTGAAGGAGAAAATCAAGCAGCAGCAGAAAACCAACGTGATACAGAGCGACCTCTTCTCTGATATGCTCAGCCGGAGTCTCTCCAACTACCTGAAAGGCTTGCTCACCAACGAGGAAGTGATAGAGGAGCTGCTGAAGATGGCGCAGCAATTCAAGAAGGCAGAGGAAGAGGGCAACAGCTTAGGACTTTCGCCTGAAGAGAAGGCATTCTATGATGCGCTCTCCACACCGGAAGGAGTCAGACAGGCTTACTCTGACGAGGAGTTTGTGGCGCTCACCAAGGAACTGACCGAGGTACTGCACCGCAACCGCACCATCGACTGGAACCGCAAAGAGTCGGCAAGAGCCAAGATGCGTGTGATGGTGAAGCGACTGCTCAAGAAGTATAAGTATCCGCCTGAGGGAGCAGAAAAGGCATTGGAAACCGTGATGCGGCAATGCGACCACTGGGCAGATCAGGAAGAAAATGTATTATAAACCCTTTAAAATTTTAGATTAAGAAACAGAAAGTAAAGAAAATAACAACATAATAATCCAATAGACGCTGAATAACTGCACTTCTACGGTATTCAGAACCTGCAAATTCAAGAAAAATCGACAAGAAGACGGTGACAGCAAGGCGTCCACTCCTCCACGGCGTGGGCAGTACTTGTTTGTACCTTGTCGAAGGCTCTTGCAGGTGCCAGAATACCGGTGCTTACAGGGACTCTCACGCCGCTTTTTGTAAATTAATTCATACTAAAAGCAATACAATGGCGATAGAACAACTACCCAAATACTATTGCGATTACAATGACCTTCTACAAATTAAAACTGAAGACGATTTGCTCGTAATGGACGAGGCGACAGGAGTGAGGAAATACATTCCTATTACCATAACTGATGTAAACCTATTTAAGAGAGAAATAGAAATTTTATGTAAGGAGCTTCAACATGTTATAGACGACGCTAAGTGGTTTGCCGTCAAGCATAATAGACTCACACACTATTTTTGTATTTATCAAACCTTGACTGAATATCTTACCGATTTTCTGGAAACCGTTCATTCACTCCATAAAAAAGTTTATATCTCGATTTATAAATGTTATGACGACGAGATCATGCAGATTTTCACGGAGTCATTAGAACCTATTTTTCGTGAATTTCAGGTGATAGCCCGAAAGCATCTGAACTTCTTTCCAGATTTGGAGAACTATGAACAGATTCCTGATGCCGAGGAGATTTTCAATCAATGTGAGATGAACGAGAACCTGATAACCCCTGTTACCTTTTCTCTGTTTAAGCCTTGCCATGAAAACTATATTTCTATGGGCTTGACAATGTCTGTGAAGGAATGCCTGCGTTTGATAGACCAGATTAGTAAGGATGTTTTGTCAATCTATCAAACGAGACTTAAGCGCTCTCATCACGAGGGTTGCATCATCTATCGCCATATCAAACGAATGTTTGACGAGTCTTTTCTTTCCGAGCATCTTCATCGTGTGGCAAGAGTTAAGAAGCACCACCTGGAGAGTAGAAGAATCGGTTATAACACGGAATCTCTGCGCAAGGTTTTGGATGACACCATGGGAGCTTATGGTAATTATAAGTTGTGTGCTTACTGGAACGATAACTACATTCAGGATGAGGAGGATATGGAGGAATTTGTCTATATTCTTTCTAAGGAAAAGGCTTCTCCCCAGGAGTTTGAAAACCTGTTTAAGTATTTAGGTGAGTATAAGATGTGGGAGGATGAGATTGCTAAGGCTGATGAGTATGAGCGCCATGGCGATTCGTTCTTTGTGAACTGGGTAGATCCTGTGAAGTTGGAGAATAAATTGAAGTTCTGGATTAAGGGCAATATTGATACGCAGCAGAAATGGTATATAGTATGGTGTCTGATGAAATACACGTTCCGCATCATCCGTGATGATCAGGACAAGAATGCCTTTGCCGACCGCATGAACCAGATGTTTCCTGATGCAGAAAAGAAATGTGTCAGCGAATCTTTCAGAAAGATGGAAACGCAAATGAACCACAACAAGGACTTTATGCAATGGTATAAAGATTCAGATCCTGATTACAATACTGCTTTTGATCTTCACTTAAAATTGAAAGATGAAAAAGAATATAAGAGAGATTTCTGTTATGCATAAATAAAACCCCATATAAGCGATTCTCATGCCATGAGAGTCGCTTTTCTGTTTTTATACCTATATTTCCTCTATCATTCCCTCTATTTTTCCCAAGGGTTGGGAATTTCTTGGGAAAGCAGATGGTAAATCTATAAGTATCACATTATCAGCGATTTATGATAAGGAAAATATCAGAAAAGTGAGACTTTTTTAAGAGCCTTTGGGAAAAAAGGGGATTTTTAATGTTAAGGAATGTAATTTTGTCTTCGCTTTTTACTCGATTTTTCCCTTCAAACAGATTTTTCCCAAAAGGGGACCGATTTTTCCCAAAATTGTGGGTTTTTCGGGGAAGTTGTGGGAAAAGCATTGTTTTGCCCTTGTTTTCGCAGTACTTTTGCAGCGTCGAAGAAACAAGACAACGCTGAAATGGTTTGGTGATCTTGAAACAACTTCCGACTACTTTATAATATGAATACTCAAATCATGAGAGTGGTGCAGCAGGGCGAGCCTTTCGCTGTGCAGAGTCAGAAAAGTGAGAACGGACAGATGATGAAATGCAACATCGTTCTCCAAGAGATGGGCGGCAAGTATGAGAACCAGTATGCAGCTGCCATGCTGGGGAATGCGGCTCAGTGCAAATTCTATCCTGGCGATTTGGTGGCTGTTACGCTCCGCTTTACTACCCATGAGCACAATGGTCAGGTTTATCAGGATATTCTGGTTACGGACATTTTAAAGGTAAAAGGGTAAAAAGGTAAAAAGGTAAAAAGAGCTTCGCAGGGAGAAAGGCTGCGAGGGTTCTGGAACAAGTTATTAATCTGAGTTGGGACGGACGGAGGATTTTCTTAAGTAAAGCGCGCAACATTCCTGATGTTTCTCCTCGTAAATTTCAATTCAGATATGAAGAAAGATAATTCTAAAATCTGCAACCAGCAGAATAATGGTTGCGAGCAGGTGCAACAGAATAACGGTTGCAATCATGTACAGTTGGGCGGTGTGGCTTTCTATGATGGAAGCAAGTGTTTTCTCTTTACTCCTGACCAGCAGGGCGTGAGAGACCAAGTGCCAGGGTTCCGCTCGCAGGGCGTTGCCCAGCAGTTGAGTGACGGCACATTCGATTTCGTTGCGAAAGCGAAGCCGCGTTCTCAGTCTAAACTCATCAAGAAATTGGCTCACGGACGTGTGAGCAAGACGAAGGACAATGCTGTGCAGCTTACCCTCAAGGTGTATAGTGACGAGGGGGTCAATATCGGCAAAGCACTCATCACGGAAGCAAGAGAGGCTGCTGATGCCGTAGTAGAGCTACAGTTGAAGCAGTAAGTTTGTTTATGCGATAAATATTTTTAACATTGTAGAAACTAAATAAACATTGTAGAACTAAAACATGAAGAACGAAACAGAATGAGCTGTTATTTAATTAAGGTGGAGAATGGGCACAAGGTTGCCCGTCCCATCACCTCGGAAGAGGAATATAAGCAGCTGCGTGGAAGCAACGAGCAGAAGGCGAATCTTCGCCTTGCTCGTGCTGGAAACGATGCTGCGAAACGCAGACTGGTGCAGTTTAACTATTCCGGACATTATCCCAATGGCGTAGTGAAAGGCATGAAACTGCCAAGTTCGGCTTTCGGCTTTGATATGGATGAGCCGGAGGCTTTTGCCAAGGCTGCCAAACTGCTGCTGAAGGAGCCGAGTAAATACGGACTTCTGATGTTGGAGAGGAGCGCAAGACAGGGCGGTCATGCGGTGTTTGAGCGTGAAAAGGGCAAGACCATCTTGGAGAACCAAGTGAGGATTGCTACAATGCTGGAGTGTGAAATGGATACGTCGGCTCACGACATTAATCGTGTCTATTTCACCACTACTTCGGATGATGAAGACTTGCTTTTCCTTTCGCCACATCTCTTTCAGGATGCTTATGACGAGGCTGCTGTGGCAGCTGAAGCAAAGGTTTTGGAGGAACGAGAGAAGTATGGGCAGGAGGAACTGCCAGAAGGTGCTCATAAGGCGAACAAGCACTATAAGCCTTGGGAAAATCCGATACAGAATGCCCCTGCTACGACTTCAGGCGGAAACGCTTCGGCTGCTGGCAAGAAAGAAAAGGCAGCTGCTTCAGCAGTTGCAGCTGCAAAGAGTGGAACTTCAAATTCATCTGCTGGAACATCCCAAGTTTCAACTCCAGTTCCATCTGATCTCAAATATCTCGGAATTCCTTATTCCGACATCATCGCCAAATGGTGGCAGATGTATAATGACGGTCAGGAACCCGTGAAATCCAATCGCAACACATTGACTTTCGAGCTTGCCGTTAATCTCCGTCATATCTGTGGTTTCGACCGTAATCTGATGGCTCAGGTGATTCCTTGCTACGATGGTTTCCCTGATCAGGAGAAGATGGCTTGCATTAACTCGGCACTCAGTGAGAAAATCACGCAAATGCCGAAACGCCTGAAAGACGTATTGGCTGCCATCCGACAGGAGAAGTTGAAAAAGGCTGCGTCTGGAGGAACGGATGAAGACGATGAAGCTTTCATCAATGCACTTGATGAAATCAATGCGCAGGATGACCAGTTTTACTATAATGCTCTGCCTAAGTTGCCGCTGGGTGTCAAGGAATCTGTTGATGCAGTTGGTCCATTCTTGGCTATGCCTGTTATCTCTGCCATCTGCCCAATCATCGGTGCGTTGGCTACTGGAGTGAAAGTGTCTGTGCATAGTAAAATGAACTCTCTCAACCTCATTTCCTACATTGCTGGTGATTTTGCCTCTGGCAAGGGAAGCATCGACCCTGTGGTGGATTCCTGGCTGAAAGAAGTGAAGGACATGGATAAAATGTATCAGCAGAAAGAGGATGAATGGAGAGCCAAGAAGCGTGCGGCAAAGAACAAGAAGGAGCAGCCCGAAGAGCCGAAACTTCCTATCAGATGTCTGACGCTGAACAATACCGTGGCCAATCTCGCAGAACGTCTGGCTAACACCGAGGGCAAGCACGCCTTCTCATTTACCCCTGAGGCCGATACCGTGGCACAGAAATGGAAATCAGCCATGAGCGACTTCTCCGTGATGCTCCGACAGGCTTACGACGGAACGAGCTATGAACGAGAGGCAAGAAGTGCGGATGCGGTGAATGTTCACATCGAACATCTGTTGTGGAACGTGGTGATGTGCGGAACGCCTGATGCACTCTATCGTGTAGTGAGCAATTACACGGATGGTTTCCAAAGTCGTATCATCGTGGCTCGTACTCCTGATAATACTTTCACTCCACTTACCGACAATCTTCATGTGCTGACTGAGCGTCAGAAAGAGCGCATCCAGATGGTAGCCCATCTTCTGCCTCTGATGAGTGGCGAGGTGGAACTGCCTAAACTGGAACAGAAAGGCCGTGATTGGCTGGAGCAGATACGAATGGAAACCATGAAGAATGACGATATGGTGAAAGCCCGTCAGCGATTCCGTATCTGTCCTACCACCATGAGAATGATGACTTGCATCATGCTCTGCAAAGTGGCAGAGCAGCTGATTCAGAAGCATGGACTGAACGGAGCAGAAAAGCGGTTGAAGGAAGATCCGCAGTTATGGAGAGACATGATTGTCAAGACGCAGACCCCTACCATGCTTACTGTGTTCGACACCTTAGCCGATTATCAGTTGGATAATGCGCTCTATTACTTCCGTCAGCGCATAGAGGAAGCATTCACTTCCAAAACATATTGCAGTCGTTCTGTTATTTCCGAACGTTCCCATCGTGGCAAGAATGATTCTATCTTTGAACGCTTGGATACCAACTTCACATTTGAACAGGCTCTACAACAGAGTATTGCCATGAAGGGAGCCAGCGTAACGAATGAGACGGCAAGACAAATGCTGAAGAACTGGCGAAAGCAGGGATTGATAGTTATACTGAAAGACAAGCATTACCAAAAAATAACTGCTACAATATAAAAGTGGTCATTAAGGTCATGGTAATTTCTGGTCAAAATTATTCGGGGGATTCACTTCCCCCGAATATCACTTTCAAAATTTTAAAATTATGGAAATAAATTTATATCGTCGCCGCTACACCCGCTGGGGAGTTGACGGTTATATGGAAATCGGCGGTGAGAAATTCTGCGGCACTACTGAACATCCCCTGCTACTACTACCTGAAGGGAGATATAAGATAGAGCTCCTCTACGATCCAAAGATGTCCAGGAAAATGCCTGCTATCCTGATGGAAGATGAAAATATTAGTCTTCTCCGACATAAACGTTTCAAGTACTTTTCGGCTTTTCCGCTCATCATGCCGGGTAATGGTCCGATGGACTTAAAATGTGGCAGTATTGTAGTAGGCAAACCTGTTTGTTCGGGGCTTATTTCTCATACGGAGGAGTACTTCACACGTCTCTACGATCGCCTTAGAAGATGCAAGAGAAAAGGGATATTAGTGGTGCTGAATATTAGAAAGTGCAAGAACGAGATTTATTCTTCTGATAAGGATAATCTTTTCACAAACGATAATAATAAACAAAAATTAAAAGAAGAAAGAGATATGCGTATTATCAAGGAAATCATCATTCATTGTAGTGCTACCAAAGAAGATAAGGACTACACAGTTGCCGACATCGACCGCTGGCACAGAGCGCGCGGTTTCAGAAAGATCGGTTATCACTTCGTCATCTACCGCAACGGCGACATTCACGTAGGCCGTTCTTTGTCTGAAATCGGTGCTCATTGCAAGGGGCACAATGCTATCAGCATCGGCATCTGTTATATCGGCGGTTTATCCAAGGATGGCAAACCGAAAGACACCCGTACCATTGAACAGAAGGCTGCCCTGCTGGATCTCATCACTCAGCTGAAGGAGGAATTCCCTCACGCCACTATCCACGGCCACAACGAGTTTTCCGCCAAAGCCTGTCCTTGCTTCGATGTGAAGAAGG
>OLIS01002405.1_pt1 | contig 12166 bp, 9 predicted proteins | sample 1601351 | NCBI WGS metagenome assembly OLIS01 (sample SAMEA2452122, study PRJEB22498) | human gut metagenome | biome: human feces; feature: human gut; material: feces | place: Australia | collected 2012
ATATGCAGTTCTATAGCAGCTTTAGGTGTATCGTGTGCTGCTCTTATGGTGTCAGCAGATAAAAAATCTGCTGAACATGTTGGAATAATAGTATTTATGGAGTGTAAGACAGAAGATTTGAGATAGCGTATTTAAAATGGAATAGTCATAAAGAAGTTGAAGGCAAATGAGGGAAAAGAAAATAAGTGAAAACTTAATAGAGTTGATTTTAAATAGCCAGTCCGATACAAGGAGTGGCTATTAAACGTTTTGAATAAAAAACAAATTGTTGGTAGAATGTGATAAAATTTAAGTTGTACAGCTTATGTCAGATGAGAACAAAATCAGCTGCAAGAAAGGAATATATAGTTTTTATGAATAACGATACATTATTATATTGGCATAAATTAGAGAATTTTTATCCTTATATACTGGAAGAACAGCACAACGAGAAAATAAAATCATTTAAGATAGCACGGGAATGTGACTATCCAGACTTGGAAAATCCAACAATTCAGGAAAATAATTGTGTACGGTATTATGAAGTGTATTTGGGAATTTTTAGGGTGAAAAGTGCATTAGATGTGATTGCTAAACAGATGAATGCAGAAAAAGAGTTCCGAGATGACAGTAATGAAACAAGTTGTTTTTGTAAGTTTAGATTAAAGGCAGATGGAAAATTTGATGAAACAAGTTTTAGAATATCGTCATTTCCATGGGCAATTAACAGGGTAAAACAAAAACAGATAGAACTTAATCAGTGGGATGATGATTTTCATGAATATGAAAAAAGATTATTTATGCAATTGTTTGCATGGGATGAAGTGGTGGACTATGAAAAATGCAGGCAGATAGTAAATAGGATAAAGAGTGAATTATCATGGAATATAGAATTTTCAGGGTGCTGGATGCGAATAGACAGGGTTGTTGGTGAGAAAAAAGATAATCAGTCTCAAGAACATACAGCGGTGGTTGAAGAGGAAGACCGCCAAATTGATGAACTGATCAAAGCAAATGATTTATTGAATAGTTTTTATGTGAGAGATCTGGAAAATGTAATTAATAACGTATCGAAACAAAATTATGGTCAGGCATTGGAACAATATTTGAATCATAATTCGGATAAGCGCATAGATGTAGAACATGATAAGGACGCTCTTTTTGCAATATTTGATCCGAAAACAATGCCATATGGTAAATGGCCAAGTGGCTATTCACTAAGAAGCATGCAGCAGCTAGCTGTAAATATTGCGATGAACCAAAAGGAAGGGTATACGCCGGTGTTTTCAGTTAATGGACCTCCGGGAACAGGAAAAACGACATTGCTAAGAGACGTTGTTGCAGCTAATGTAGTGGAGAGGGCAATAGCTCTGTGTGAATATGAGAAGCCAGATGATGTTTTTGTTAAGGAAATAGGTATAATTTCTTATAACAGATATAACAACACGATAAAAGAGATTGATGATAAATTAAAAAAATATACTATGCTGGTAGTGACAAATAATAATGCAGCAGCAAAAAATATTACGATGGAACTTCCAGATATCAAAAGTATTTCGAAAGAGTATCAGGATAAGTACACATATTTTAATCAGATTTCAGACCAGGTATTAAAACGAAAAACATGGGGAATGTGTGCTGCAGCGTTAGGAAATCGAAAAAATTGTTCAGCGTTTATTGATGTATTTTGGCCTTTAAAGAAAGAAGAAGATGAATTCTTTGATTTTAATAGTTATTTGAGGACTATCCAGACACAGAAAACAGCAATGCAATATAAGGAGAACTGGAAAGCTGCAAAAGATAGATTTAGTAGCGTGTTAAAAGAGGTGCAAACTGAATATTCGAAAATGGATGAATGTTATTGTACATTAAAGAAAATAAGAAGAATGCAGAGAAATATTTCAGAAAAAGAAAGAAAACTCAGGGCAGTACGAAAACGTCTAAGCAAATTATATATGGAAAAAGGGGAAGCTGAAAAAAGTGTACAGGAATTAGAAATGCAGAGATTACAAATGCAAAAACAAAAAGATGAAATAAGACAACAGGTATTATTTTTTAAAATTAGGTATTGGATTTGTCCTAAAAATGAGATGATAGTGGCATATAAAAATATTGAAAAAAAAGAGAATAAATGTCTGCATGAAAAGTTTGAAAAACAGGAAAAAATACGTATCTTAATAAAACTGATTAAGGAGAAAGAGGATACAGAAAAGCAGTATGGGAAAGAAATTGAAGAACAGAAACAAAAAATAGAACTACAAAACCAACAGATTGATAATTTCAAAAAGGAATATGATGAATATGTTCCAGACGATGATTATCTGATGAAATTGACTGAATCAGAAAAAGCACAGGAATATAAAACAGCTCAGGAAAAAGCACCGTGGAATGGAAAAGAAATAAATAAATTACGGGAAACTCTATTTTTAGAAGCTATGAATTTGCAGCGAGCCTTCGTAGAAAACTCATCACAGATGAGAGATCAATTGGATGCATTTAGCAAGATGATGAGAGGAAATTTGAGCAGTACCCAGCTGGATAAATATGCGGCTTCGTTATTTCAGGGATTTGCATTAGCTGTTCCGGTAATTTCAAGCACATTTGCATCAATAGGTAGTTTTTTACGATATGTAGGAAGGGAAGATATTGGACTTGTACTTGCAGACGAGTCTGGACAAGCAATGCCACAAGCAGCAGCAGGTGTGATATGGAGATGCAGGAGAGTGATTGCAGTTGGTGATCCATTGCAAATTGAACCGGTAGTTACAATACATGATAAGACAATTGAATTTTTGAAAAATTATTATAAGCAATCGGCGTTTATTGCAAGTAAAACAACAAGTGTACAAAGTCTTGCAGATGCAGCTAACAACTATATAGGAATCCGGGAATTAGATGGAACTAATTTTTATGTGGGATCACCATTGCTGGTACATGGAAGATGCCAGAAAAGAATATTTGACATTGCGAATATTATCGCGTATAACGAGACGATGATATATAATACAGTCGATCGAGAAGAGTCTGTATGTGCGTGGATTGATGTTAAAGGGCAGTCACAGAATAAACATTTTGTATTGGAGCAGGCGAAACGTATTTTGCCAATAATAAAGAACGAGTTTATTGCCAGCTGGAATAAGAATGGCAAGTCAGAAATTCCTTCCTTATTTATTATCAGCCCGTTTAGAAATGTGAAAGCAGGACTGGCTAGCTATTATAGGGATAACGATTTCTTGTATCATAATATTTGTGAAAGCAACGATGTTGAATGCAAACAAAATATAAAAGATTGGATAAGAGATAATATTGGCACAATTCATACATTTCAGGGAAAGGAAGCAGATACTGTAATCATATGTCTTGGAGTGGATTCTGGAGACAAAGAAAATGGAGCAATAGAATGGGCATGCGGCAGACCAAATATACTTAATGTGGCAGTGACTAGAGCAAAAAACAATCTGTATATTGTTGGAGATGCTGATAAATGGGCTTCAAAGCCGTACTTTTCAACTGCGTATGAGTTGTGTGAGAAATATACTAATATAAATTTTTTTAACTATTAGTAAGGATTGACATTTAAATGCATGAAAACGGAAAAAGACAATGTTATTAGAGTTTATGAACAGAAAGAGTGTCTTGAAGCAAAAAAATAAAGTTGCTATAATGAGTTTATTAATGGAAATACAATATTTTAATAATCAGAAATAGCAATGTTAGGAGTATACAAATGAGACGAAATGAGGGGATAGACGCATTACGCATGTGTTCTATGTTTATGGTAGTTGTATTACATGTATTGGCACAAGGAAGTATTCTTTCGAATGTGGGTGAGTCACCTTATAGTGTCAATTATCAGGTGGCATGGTTTTTAGAGACGATGGCTTTTTGTGCGGTAAATTGTTTTGCTTTGATCAGCGGATATGTAGGAGTTAAGTCACAGTTTTATTATTATAAAGGTGTAATTTTATGGTTACAGGTTGTTTTTTGGACAGTCAGCATAACGGTTATTTATGAAATTACAAAACCAGAAGTAGTAGGAATCAGGCAGTGGATCAAGGCAGTGTTGCCGGTTTCTATGCAGGAGTATTGGTATGTTACTTCTTATTTTTGTATGTTTTTATTTATTCCGTTTATGAATAAGCTTCTTATTCATTTAAACAGAACTGAGTTAAAAGTACTTGGAATTACAATTGTAGCAGGAGTGAGCTTTTTTCCGACGTGTGTAATGCATGATTTATATACGTTGCACGGAGGATATACATTTATATGGCTTGCAATGCTTTATCTTCTGGGAGGTGTGATTCAAAGACTGGAATTTGGAAAAGAAATAAGGAAAATTACATTGTTTTTGATTTATATAGGAGCGGTGGTTCTTTCCTGGGGAATAAAGTTTATTTTGGAAAGACATCCAATCAGCTTGGTCAGTTCTAATTTTCTTATTAATTATACATCGCCTACAATGTTAATATGTGCAGTTTCGTTAGTATTGTTGTTTGCAAGGACAGAATTCAGAACAGAGGGTGTGAAGAAACTGATAAAAGCAGCTTCACCATTGGCATTCAGTGTATATATTATTCACACGAATCCGTTAGTATGGGATTATTGGTTGTCTGGACGCTATGCTTTTGCAGCAGGTAAAACACCGGTTGTTCTGGTTGGAATAGTTATAGGAAAAGCAGTATTGATATATATTGCCTGTTCATTGGCGGATATGATTCGGCTCTTTTTGTTTAAAATGTTGAAATTGGTCGAAATAGGGAAAAAAATCGAAACACATTTTTTGAGTTAATATTTGGAATATTGGAAAGTACGAAGGATATATGGTGGATTCGAACAAAGAACATGGTGAAGAAAAAGCAATCTACAGTACAAAATTAAGCGTTTCTTAAATATTTTTTAAGGAACAAAAATAGAAATATATGCTATTCTATATTCGATTGTAAGTGGATTGCTATTTCACAATAAGGTTTACAGAAAGAAAATAAATTCAAGAGGACAGCTATGAAAAATGTACTAGAATATCTGGAACATTCTGCGGAAGAGTTTCAGGATAAAATTGCAGTAGATGATGGGACAACAGTTTTTACGTACCGTCAGCTGCATGAACTGGCAAGGAGGATTGGAAGTGCAATTGCCGGACATACGAAACCGGGGACACCGGTTCCTGTGGTGATGGATAAGAGCGCAGAAACGCTTGCAATATATCTTGGGATTGTTGAGGCAGGATGTTTTTATGTTCCGGTAAATCCGGTGCAGCCGGATTTACGTATTGGGCAGATTTTAAATACGTTAGATGTGCAGTTCCTTGTGACGGATCCGGAACTTATGGATCGTATGAAGGTCAGATCTGTTACATGGAGGAGTTGAGAGAACATGAGATTGAAGAGAAAAAGCTTACAGCGATAAGAGAGCAGATGATCGACACCGATATTTTATATGCGATGTTTACGTCTGGCTCTACGGGAACACCTAAAGGTGTATTGGTCAGTCATCGGGCAGTTTTGGATTTTATTGGATATTTTACAGAAATGTTTCATATTACGGAACGGGATGTGATCGGAAATCAGGCACCATTTGATTTTGATGTCTCAGTGAAAGATATTTATTCGACATTGAAGACAGGGGCATCTATGGTGATTATTCCCACCGCATATTTTTCCACACCGCCGATCTTGTTAGATTATCTGTGTGAGAAGAAAGTAACGACTTTGATCTGGGCAGTATCTGCACTTTGTCTTGTGTCCGGCATGAAAGGTCTTGATTACAGAGTGCCGGAAATGGTGGATAAAATATTGTTCAGTGGAGAAGCGATGCCGGTTAAACATCTGAATATCTGGAGACAGTATCTTCCGCATGCGAAGTTCATTAATTTATATGGTCCGACAGAGATTACATGTAATTGTACCTATTATCGCATTGAGAGAGAATTTTCAAAGGAAGAGAAGATTCCAATCGGAAGGGCATTCCCCAATCGCAGAATTTATCTGGTCAATGAAGCTGGTGAAAATGTAACAAAGCCTGGGGAAACAGGAGAAATCTGTGTTGCAGGATCATCGCTTGCACACGGATATTATAAGAATCCGGAACAGACCCAAAAAAGTTTTGTCCGTAATCCTTTTCAGACAGATTATACGGAAATGATTTACAAAACAGGTGATCTCGCATTTTATGATGAGGATGAAAATCTCGTTTTTTGTGGAAGGAAGGATTTTCAGATTAAACATATGGGACACCGGATTGAATTAGAAGAGATTGAACTGGCAATGAATGCGGCACCGGGAGTAGAGCGGGCTTTCTGTGTATTTGATCAGGAGCGGAACAGAATAGCGTCTTATTATGTTGGAGTATGTGACAAGAAAGAATTAAGAGATGCATTGAAGAAAAAATTGCCAGTATATATGATTCCAACATTTATAAAACAGGTGGATGAAATCCCGATGACAAAGAATGGTAAGATTGACAGGAAATATTTTTTAGACAGAGGGATAACAAAATGAAAGATGAATTGATAATACGGGCAGCGGATTCTTTTCCGACTCCATTTTACCTGTTTGATACAGATGCATTGAAGGACAGGGTGAAAAAAATCACAGAGCTTTTAGAAGGACGAGCTTCTTTGTGCTTTGCAATGAAAGCAAATCCCTTTTTGATCAGAAGCCTTAGAAATCTTGTGGATCGGTTTGAAATCTGCTCTCCCGGAGAATATCATATTTTTGAAAAGTGTGATATGTATGATCAGGGGATGATTTATTCCGGTGTATACAAGGATAGGAAAACATTATGGGAAGCATTGGAAAAGCATGCCCACGACAGTCTGTTCACAGTTGAGTCAGAGAGGCATCTGCGCTATCTGGATGAGTGGACAGCGGAAAATAAAAAGCAGGTGCAGATTCTGTTGCGGCTGACAAGTGGAAATCAGTTTGGAATGGATGAGGAGACAGTCTGTGGGATTGTCAGGGATAAGGAGAGATATCCATTTCTTGAGATTGTTGGAATTCATTATTTTTCGGGCACACAGAAGAAAAAGGTTCAGAAGATAGAAAAAGAACTGTTGTATCTGGATGCGTTTTGTGGAAAACTATTGCAGGAGTATGGATTTAAAGTAGAACAGCTGGAGTATGGACCGGGCGCAGGAATCAGTTATTTTCCTTCTGATAAGAATGTGCTGTCTTTGGAAGAAATGGTTTGCGGAATCAGGGATTGCATTGACCAGATGAAGTTTGAAGGTACAATCACATTGGAAATGGGAAGATTTATTGCAGCTTTGTGTGGGCAGTATTTTACGACAATTTGCGATATAAAAAGCAATGGAAATGAAAATTATGTCATTGTAGATGGTGGAATTCATCAGATTAATTATGATGGACAGCTGAAAGGAATGTACCTTCCTTATATGAAACAGTTGTCTGCACACAAAGTACATGAGATACCGGCACAGAAAACAGAGGAAGCGCAGAACATGTGGAACGTATGCGGCGCACTGTGTACCGTCAATGACGTTTTGTGCAGACAGGCTTTACTTATGCCCCCACAGGCTGGTGATGTGCTTGTATTTGAACGAACAGGCGCATATGCGGCAATGGAAGGAATGTCACTTTTCCTGAGCAGGGATCTGCCGGGAGTTGTTATGTACTCTGAGGAACGAGGCATGGTGGAAGTAAGAAAAAAACAGGATATTTATGAATATAATTGTCCTGAACACTAAGTATTTTTATATGAGTATAAAGTATGAAAACAGAAAACACTGTTATAAAGGATAAAAAAGGAGAAATTAGAAAATGGAAGAATTATTAGAAATTTTGGAGAACATTAACCCGGATGTAGATTATGAGACATGTGATACATTGATTGATGATCATCTTTTGGATTCGTTTGCAATTTTGTCATTGATCTCAGATATTGAGGATACCTTTGATGTGTCGGTATTACCGGGAGAAATCGTTCCGGCAAATTTTAATTCGGCAAAAGCAATCTGGGCGATGATTCAGAAAATGCAGGAGAATGAATAGTAATGGCATATCATACACCGATTTATTTGTTTTTATTTTTACCGCTGGCAATTCTATGTTATGCCATTTGTCCGAAAAAACATCGCTGGAAGGTGCTGCTATTATTTAGCTATTTATTTTTTTATAGTGTGAGCAGAAAGCTGCTCGTGTATCTGTTAGGGGCAACAGTTTTAACACATTACATTGGAATCTGGCTGGAAACATTGCAGACAGAATGTAAGGGCAGGATTAAGAGTCTGGAACGCGGGGAAAAGAAAGAGGTAAAAGCACAATATATCCGAAAAGAACGTGGCGTGCTGTTCTGCGGAATTGCTGCAATGATAGGAGTTCTGTGGTATTTGAAATATTTCAATTTCAGTGCAGCAGTGGTGGATCAGTTTTGCCAGCAGCATGGAATAGGTTTTTATATTCAGCCACGTGCGATTTTAGTTCCACTTGGAGTTTCTTTTTATACGCTTCAGTCACTGGGATATATGATTGATGTATATAGAGGAACAATTCAGGCAGAGAAGAATATAGGAAAACTTGGACTTTTTCTTGGGTTCTTTCCTCAGATTATGGAAGGCCCTATCTGCAGATATGGAGAAACAGCGGCTGCATTGTATGCAGGAGAACAGATAAACAGAGAAAATCTGCTGTTTGGAATACAGAGAATTATCTGGGGAATGTTCAAAAAGATTGTGATCGCAGATAGGCTGAACACTCTGGTGGCAGCTGTATATGGAGTGTCGGAAGATTTTGGTGGAATCGTAGTGATTGCAGCAGCTGTTTCTTATACGATACAGCTTTATATGGAATTTTCCGGAGCAATCGATATTGTAATTGGCAGTGCCCAGATTTTCGGAGTTCAGATGCCAGAAAATTTCAGACAGCCGTTTTTTTCCAGAAATGCATCTGAATTCTGGCGCAGATGGCACATTTCATTGGGTGCATGGTTCCGGGATTATATTTTTTATCCGGTATCCATGTCAAAAATCATGAAGAAATGGAATAAGTTTGGCCGGGCGCATGTTGGAGAGTATGTGACCAAAATTGTATTAACTGTTGTTGCATTATTTCCTGTCTGGTTTTGTAATGGATTATGGCATGGCGCCAATTGGACTTATCTTTTCTATGGCATGTATTATTTTGTTATCATTTCCCTGGAAAATGTATTAGAGCCGCCAGTAGAGTTCTGGCTTCGTAAATGGAACATCAAAAAAGAGAACCGTTTTTATCATGGATTGCAGATTGCAAAAACATGGATCATTATTTTTACTGGGGAGATGTTTTTCCGGTCTGCAAGTGTGGCACAGGGAAAAGCAATGTTCATAAGCATTTTTACAAAGTTTGATCCGGCACAGCTGTGGGATGGAACATTGTTGTCACTTGGGTTAGACATCTGGGATTTTGCTGTTGTCATAGCAGGAACTATAGTGGTCATTGTTGCAGATATTTTAAAGGAGAAAGGCGTAAATCTGCGATTGAGAATATCAGAGCTGAGACTACCGGTTCGTTGGATGATTTATTATGCTGCAATTTTTGCAGTGATTATTTTTGGGGCATATGGAGCAGGATATCAGGTGGTTGACTTGATTTATGCAGGATTTTAGGAGGTCAGAAGTGAAAGTTAGAAATGGGATTATTTTTATTGCTTTTTTTCTCGTTTTATTATATGGGGCTTCTGCATTGTTTGTTCCAAAGAATGATACCGTTAAGGCAGGAATAGATGAGCGGGATGAGAGTGCTTATGCTGTTTATGCGGAACCCCGGAATTCTATGGATGCTGTTATCATTGGAGACAGTCTGGCATATACGAGTATTTCTCCATTGAAAATGTGGCATGAAAATGGGTTTACCTCATATAATTGTTCCAGAACTGCCCAGAGAATGTCAGAAACCTATTACATGTTAAAGCGAGTTTTTGAAGTACAGAGTCCGAAAGTGGTTGTATTCGAAACAAATATGTTGTTTTGGCCTTCTGATACCGAAGAACAGATCAATAAGACACTTTTTGAGGCAGCAGAGTATTATCTGCCGGTTTTTGAATATCACAATCAATGGAAAAAGTTAGATCCCAGTGATCTTCAGGATGCTGTTTATGAAAAACAGGATCAATATAAGGGATTTCGTTTGAAGAAAGATTGTATTCCGTATGCCGGTGGAGAATATATGATAGAGACGATGGCTGCCAGGGAGGTGCCGCGTGTAGAACGTTTCCTGTTAGGACGCATGATTCAGCTATGCAGGAAGAATGGGAGTCAATTTATGATGGTCAGTGTACCGTCACCGAAAGATTATCGGTATGAAAATCACAATTCGGCACAGAGCCTTGCAGATAAATATGGAGTGGAATATTTAGATCTGAATCTTTTGACAGAGGAGATAGGGATTGACTGGAATCTGGATGTCCTGGATGGTACAGAACACTTGAATGTCTATGGAGCAGAAAAGGTGTCAGATTATCTTGGTGCATATATTTCGGAAAATTATGAAGTGGAAGACCATAGAGATGACAAGACATACTCAGAATGGAACCAATACTATGAAGATTACCAAAAAGAGGTACAAAAGAATAAGTAATGTATAAATCAGAAGCCGGAATTCTTTATGACAAAGAGTTCCGGCTTCTGCCAGTTTACGACATAAGCCTAATCTCTCCGGAACAAATCTCTTGTATACACTTTCTCTTTCACATCATCCAGACAGGAATCATAGCGGTTTGCAAGGATAGCATCTGCTGATTTCTTGAATTCGGCAAGGTCATTTACAATTTTGCTGCCAAAAAATGTACTTCCATTTTCGAGTGTAGGTTCATAAACGATAACAGTTGCGCCTTTGGCTTTGATCCGTTTCATGACGCCCTGGATACTGCTCTGACGGAAGTTGTCAGAATTGCTTTTCATGGTAAGCCGGTAAATACCGATGACACATTCTTTTTCCTGATTGGTGGAATAATCGTTCTGATTATAATAGTCATAATATCCGGCAAGCTTTAAGACACGGTCTGCAATAAAATCTTTTCTTGTGCGGTTGCTTTCCACAATGGCGCTGATCATGTTCTGGGGTACATCGCTGTAGTTTGCCAGCAATTGCTTTGTGTCTTTTGGAAGACAATAGCCGCCGTAGCCGAAAGAAGGATTGTTGTAGTGTGTTCCAATTCGTGGGTCCAGACACACGCCATTAATAATATCTTCTGTGTTCAGACTTTTTATTTCAGCATAAGTATCTAATTCATTAAAATAAGAAACTCTTAAGGCGAGGTATGTGTTTGCAAATAATTTGACAGCCTCGGCTTCTGTAAATCCCATAAACAGAGTGTCAATGTTTTCTTTGATGGCACCTTCCTGCAGTAAAGCAGCAAATTTTCTGGAGGCATCTACCAGTTTCTCATTATTTTTATCTGTTGAGACAATGATACGGCTTGGGTATAGATTGTCATATAAAGCTTTGGATTCCCGTAAAAATTCCGGACTGAAAATAATGTTTTCCGTGTTGTATTTCCTGCGCACTGATTCTGTGTAGCCAACCGGAATTGTGGATTTAATGACCATGACCGCATCCGGATTTACTTTCAGAACAAGTTCGATCACAGCTTCTACAGCAGATGTATCGAAATAGTTCTTTTTGCTGTCGTAGTTGGTTGGAGCTGCGATCACTACAAAATCGGCATTCTTATAAGCAGATTCGCCGTCCAAAGTGGCAGTTAAATGCAAATCTTTTTCTTTCAGATATTTTTCAATGTATTCATCCTGAATTGGCGATTTACGCTGATTGATCAGGTCTACCTTTTCAGGAATGATGTCAACGGCGGTGACAATGTTATGCTGGGCAAGCAGGACAGAGATTGACAATCCAACGTATCCGGTTCCAGCTACTGCGATGTGAAGTGGGGAAGGAGATTGAAGTTTGGATGCTGCGGTATTCACGAAAACATCATCAATATCAAAATCCAGCACATCGCCCAGTTTTTCCAACTGAGGGATCAGCGGACAGTAATCTTCCTGTTCCAGACGGGACAACTGTGCGCGGTTGATACCGGTCAGTTCTGATAATTGAGCCTGCGTCATTTTTAAAGATTTCCTTTTGGACTGGACGATATCAGCCAAAAGGGTGGTGGAAAGTTTTTTCATGTGCGGCCTCCTGTGATAAAATGATATTTAAAATAACATATTTTGTATAAAGGTTACTTAAAACAA
>OLIS01002417.1_pt1 | contig 12134 bp, 10 predicted proteins | sample 1601351 | NCBI WGS metagenome assembly OLIS01 (sample SAMEA2452122, study PRJEB22498) | human gut metagenome | biome: human feces; feature: human gut; material: feces | place: Australia | collected 2012
AGCACCATCGGCGATCAATCCCGGTACCAATCCATAGAATGCGCACATATAGATCCGTCACATTCCGCCAGATACGCCAACGTACGCGTTTCCGCTTCGCGGAACGCTTCCTCGCTTTCCGCGAAGAAAGCCTTTATCGTGCGTTGCTCACGCTCTTCGAGGACAGAATCGGCATCATAAAACGGCAGCTGCAAGCGTTTCGCCATGCGCTTGCCAAAGGTGCTTTTGCCGCAGCCCGGCATACCAATCAGCACGATGTTTTTCATATAGTCTGCTCCAAATCCTGCATGATTTTGACGATAAGCTCGCTGTCATATTTTTCGCCCTGCCAGATTTCCTGCGCAGCCACAGCCTGTGCCACAAGCATGAACAGGCCATTGACAGTCTGCATCTTCGCCTCGGCAGCCTGCTTCAAGAACAATGTCTGCTTAGGATTATAAATCAAATCTACAGCAGCATCAAAATTGCTGATTTCCTCAGGCGTAACCGGTGCAGCATTAACCTTAGGATACATGCCCACAGGCGTACAGTTGACAATCACATCACCTGTCAAAGCTGCCAGGCCGTCATAATCAATAAACTTGCACTTAGGCGCAATCTTAAGGAAATCCTTATCAACATGGGCAACATCTCGCGTAACAAGATACAGTTTGCCGACACGCTTATCAACCATATATTTGACAACTGCACGTGCAGCGCCGCCGGTGCCCAGCACAGCAACACGCTTAGCGCGCACATCAATATTATTGTATTCCAGCATTCTGCCAAAGCCGAAGTAATCGGTATTGTAGCCTTCGGCACCATTTTCATCAAATTTAATCGTATTTACAGCGCCGATAGCCTTAGCCTCACGTGTAATGCTGTCCAACAGCGGCATAACATGCAATTTGTGCGGAATGGTAACATTGCTGCCCGCATAATTGGCGCGCAGCTCCTCCATGCGCTTGGGCAAGTCCTCCTGCGTTGTTTCTAGCAGCGTATAATCGCCTTCAATACCCGTATATTTAAAAAACAGCTCGTGAATCTGCGGTGAAAGGCTGTGTCCCAGCTTACCGCCCAAAAGTCCGTAATGCTTCATCTGTTTATTCCTTTCGCTCGTAAGCACGATAATTGCCAAGAACCTTGCAATAGGTACTCTTCGATTTTATTTCTTCCATCACATCAATAACCAGCGGGTCTGCCAAATTACCGGTGACATCAATGTAGAAAAAGTATTCCCAAGTTTTGCCGACAATCGGTCGTGATTCCAGATTCAGCATATTCAGGCCCATATGGTAGAAGCTGGCGAGCATTTTATACAGTGAGCCTGTTTCGTGCTTCACGGCAACAATCAGCGTAATCTTATTTGCGTTCGCTACGATTTCCGGTTTTTTGGCGATAATAACAAAGCGGGTATAATTGTTGCTGTTGCTATTGATGGCCGGCGCAATAACCTTCAAATTATACAGCTCTGCTGCCTGTTTACCGGCAATAGCACCCAAGCTTACATCCTGCTTTTCGGCAACCTCCTCCGCACTCTTAGATGTACTGAAATAAGGAACCTGCTCTATATCCGGATAATCATGGAAGAAATCAGCGCACTGCTTCAAGCCCTGCGGATGTGAATACACTGTTTTAATCGTGCCAAGTGACGCACCCTCACAGCCTAAAAGATTTTGTTCAATCTTTACGCACTGCTCGCCTACAATACTGCAGTCATACTGACGCAGCAAATCATATACCTCGGTAATACCGCCTGTCGAAGAATTTTCAATCGGCAGCACTGCGTAATCCATAGTGCCATCGCTGATACTGGAAATTACTTCTTCAAAGGTCTGGAAGTGATGACGGTTGTAGCGGCGTCCATGAAAATATTCCTCTAACGCCTGATGCGTAAAGGAGCCTGCAGGACCGAAGCAAGCAACCTCATAGGTTTTGTCGTTTGCTTCCGACAGCGCAGTTTCTTCCAACAGACAGGCCTGATCGATAATACCGCGCATAATATTTTTCACAGCCACGGAATATTCCTTGTTCTCCAAAAAGCCTGCAACCTTTTCGATAACCTTAGCTTCACGGTTTTTGTCCTTAACAGGCAGTCCCTTGGATTTTTTATAGGCAGCCACCTGCATAACAAGCTGCAGACGGCTTTCCAATACGTCTGCCAGCTGTTGGTCAACCTTATCTATTTCTTGGCGGATTTTTTCTAAATCAAGCTCCTGCATCTTATTTCTCCCATTTCTTCGCTTCTAAAAGTAAATCCCACAGCGTCCACGCTACCACTGCTTCGATAACAGGTACGGCACGCTGTACAATACATGGATCATGCCTGCCGACAATTGCCAGCGTTGTATCAGCCTGCTCCTTAAGGCTCACTGTCTGCTGCTCGCGCGCAATCGACGGTGTCGGCTTAATGGCCACGCGCACTACCAAAGGCATGCCGTTGGTAATACCGCCGGTAACGCCGCCGTTGTGGTTCGTCAGCGCCTGCACCTTGCCGTCAACGTAATGCAGCGCATCATTTGCTTCAGCACCAGTCAGCCCGGCAAAGCCAAATCCATCGCCAAATTCTACACCTTTAACAGCAGGCACGGAAAACAGCGCATGGCTCAGCATGCTCTCCATGGAATCAAAATACGGCGCGCCGATGCCAGCAGGCAAATGCAGTGCAATGGCTTCAATTACGCCGCCCACGCTGTTAAGCTCACTCTTGGCCTGCAAAATGCGCTCCTGCATTTTTGCGCCGACAGCGTCATTCATAACTGCAAACTTTTTCGCATGCAGCTCTGCTAATACTTTGTCACTTACACCCATTGGGTTTAAGCGCTCTTCTTTGATATCGTTAATCTGCAGAATATGCGAACCGACAACAATGCCGTATTGCGCCAATGCCTGCTTAGCTACAGCACCGGCAAAAACGAGCGGTGCTGTAAGGCGACCGGAAAAATGACCGCCGCCGCGATAATCATTAAAGCCCTGATAACGCACATGGCCTGCGTAATCTGCATGACCGGGGCGCATCTTATCTGCGAGAATGCTGTAATCCTTGGAATGCTGGTCGCTGTTGACGATACGTGCGCACAGCGGTGTACCTGTCGTAAAGCCATTGAAGAAGCCGCTTTGGATTTCTACCATATCGCTTTCCTTGCGTGCTGTGCTCAACGCATTCTGTCCGGGAGCACGACGCGCCATTTCGGCAGCAATCGTTTCTTCATCCAGTGCCAGTCCCGGCGGCAGTCCATCCAGCACTACGCCGATGGCTTTGCCGTGCGATTCGCCGTATATCGCCATTTTTATATTCATGCCAAAAATTCCGCTCATGCCAGCACCTCAATTTTTCCGCCTACGCTTTGGTAATCCTGCCAGAAATCAGGGTAAGACTTGCTTACACTGCCTGCACCGGTTAATATAATCGGTTCGGCGCAGCACTGCGCAGCAATTGCCAGACTCATGGCAATACGATGGTCGTTCCAGGCATCTGCCTCTACGCCGCCGCGCAGGCCCTTAGGCTTGCCGCTAATCGTAAGGCCTTCCGGCTCTTCCGTAATTTCTGCGCCCATTTTGTTTAATTCACTTGTAATAGCCGCCAGCCTGTCGCATTCCTTGATACGAAGGCGTCCTGCATTGATAATCTTCGTTGTTCCCTCGCTGACTGCTGCCAGAACTGTAAGCACAGGAATAATATCGGGGCAATTTGAAGCATCTATTATCGTTGCCTGCGTTGCACCGCTGTTTACGGTTACGCTGTCGGCATTTTGGGCAATATCAGCACCCATGCGCTGCATAATTTCTACCACTGCCTTATCACCCTGCAGCGAAGTAAAGTCAACACCGCTTGCCGTAATGCCTGCGCCCAAAGCACCGCCGACGGTCCAGAAGGCTGCCTGCGACCAATCGCCCTCAACCTTGCTATCCTGCGCTTTGAAACGCTGCTTGCCCGGTACAAGATAATGACGGTGTGCGCCATCTACATTTTCTACCTTTACGCCGTACTTTGCCAGACAATTCAGCGTCATATCTACATAAGAAGCAGATTCCAGCGGCGAAGTAATGATAATTTCGGAGTCGCCCTTTAATAACGGTAAAGCAAAAAGCAGACCGCTAACAAACTGACTGCTGACATCTCCCGGCAGCTCAAATTTACCCGGCATCAGGTGACCATTGACTGTCAACGGCAGATTGCCGTTATCATTAAAATACTGCACAAACTGCTTATCAAGAATATCGTAATACGCCTGCAAAGGACGTGATACCAGCTTTCCGTGACCGATAAAGGTCAGCGGACAGCCAAGATTTGCTCCCAAAGGAATGAAAAAGCGCAAGGTGGAACCTGATTCACCGCAGTCAACATTATCTGCCGCCGCAATCGGATGACCTGTGCCTGTAATCTGCAAAGCCCTACGTCCCTCTATCATGCTGGGGATTTCGTCCACGCTCACATTCATAGCACGCAGAACGCGCATCGTTGCTTCAATATCCTTAGACATGCTGATATTATCGACAATGCTGGTGCCGCCTGCAAGACCTGCACAAATGATTTCTCTGTGTCCCATGCTTTTAGATGACGGTACCTGCACCGTTCCTGCCAATTTTGCAGGATAAATTTTTACCTTTTCCATTTAGCCTCACCCCAAATACTTTGGCACTTCCTGCCAATCAACTTTCTGCAGTACGCCCTCGCCTATCTGCTGCAAAATAATGAGGGTAATGCTGTTGCCGTTCTTTTTCTTATCTCTTGCCATTGTATCAAGCAGCTGCGCTTTTTCTACGCCCGCAGTCAACGGCAAATTATACTTTTCGAGCACGCTCTTAATACGCTCGGCGCTGCCTTTGGCTGTCATTCCCAGCTCTTCGGTGCGCTTAGTCAGCTGATACATGCCAATTGCTACGCCCTCACCGTGCGTAAAGCAGCTGTAGCCGAAGTGCTGCTCTACCGCATGTCCTAAAGTGTGGCCAAAGTTCAGCAGCATACGCAGGCCTGTATCAAATTCATCCTGCTCTACAATGCGCGCTTTGATAGCGCAACAGGTAGCAACCACGCTGTCAATATCTGCCAAAAGTGCAGCATCATCAGCATAGCCGGCAATTTTTTCAAAAAGCGCCGCGTCTTTAATGCAGCCGTATTTAATCGCTTCTGCCAAGCCATCATGCAAAAATCTGGTGGAAAGTGTTGCCAGTAAATCTGTATCAATAAACACAGCCTTCGGCTGATAAAAGGCACCGGCAAGGTTTTTGCCAGCCTTTAAATCTACCGCAACCTTGCCGCCCACGCTGCTGTCAATCTGCGCCAGCAGTGAAGTCGGTATCTGCACAAAGGCAATGCCACGCATAAAGCTGGCAGCGGCAAAGCCGCCCAAATCACCGACAACACCGCCGCCAAGCGTCAGCACAACGTCAGTGCGCGTAAGCCCTACTGCAGCAAGCTGCTCCAGAACATCGCTGAGCACCTGCATATTCTTGCTCTGCTCACCGGCTTCAATTAGCACCTTATGCACAACAAGGCCAGCCTCTTCGAGGCTAGCCTGTAATTTTGCTGCATATAACGGTGCAACATTTGTATCGCTGATAATTGCAGCCTTGCGCGCCTTCGGCAGCAAAGCTGCAACCTTGGAGCCGACCTGCGGCAGCAGGCCGGCGGCTATTTCAATATCATAGGCATGAGCGCCTAATGCAACATGAATTTTCTTCATTAAAAAAGCTCCCTTCTCCGTGCTCCCGCCTTGCGCATCAGCTCCTTCAGCTTTTCGCCATCATCACCGCGCAGAGCGTCGCGCCACAGCACCAGCTGCTCCATATATTTGTCTATTTCATCCGCAACCTTTTCCCTGTTGGCCAGGAACAGATTGCACCATAATTCAGGATTGATATCTGCTACACGAGTGCCATCTCGGAAGCTGCCGGCAACGAAGTACTTGGTCTTATCATCAAAGGAAGCGCTGTCCATAAGAGCTACCGCAGTAACATGCGGCAAATTGCTGGTATAGGCAATCGTGGCATCATGCTGCGCCGGTGTCACCTGCACCGTATGCTTACAGCCAAGAGCCAGAGCAAATTGCTCCAGCCAGCTGACAGCAGCCTGCGTATTATGCTTTTCCGGCACGATGATGTAATTCGCATTCTGAAAGATATGCGCATCACTCATGCCCAAGCCGCTGCCCTGACGTCCGGCCATCGGATGGCCGGAAATAAATTCCATGCCATCCTTTAAAAGTGCCTGCCCTCTGCTGATCATATCGTTTTTAATGCCTGCAACATCAGTCAGCAAAACGCTTTCATTAAAGAAATTAACGTTTGCAGCTATAAAGCCCACGATTGCTTCAGGATAAATAGCGCAGATAATTACGTTGGCCTCCTTAAGTCGGTTATCAGGCTCAGTCATTCCAATATCAACCAACCCCTGCTGCTTCGCTTCCTGCAATGTTGCTGCATCACGCTCTATACCGATAATCTGCTTAACGCCCAACTTGCGCAATGCTTTGGCATAAGAGCCGCCAATCAGCCCCAGGCCAACGATAGCAAAGCTGAGCTCCTGCCACCTTGTACTTCTATTTTCGCCACCAAAATCAGCTTCCAAAAAAATCACTCCTAATCTGCCATACTACTATTATAACTCTCTGCCGACAATGTTCGCAATGCCTCTGAGGTCGCCCATCAGCTTAGCAAAACGGTCCGGTTTCAAGGATTGGGCACCATCACACCATGCTGCTTCCGGATCGTTATGTACTTCAATCAAAAGGCCGTCTGCGCCGACTGCAACTGCTGCCTTAGCCAAAGGCTCTACCATCCACCACATGCCTGCTGCATGACTCGGGTCAACTACTACCGGCAGATGGCTGAGTCTTTTTACTGCAGGAATAGCACTTACATCAAGCGTGTTGCGAGTATAGGTTTCAAAGGTACGGATACCGCGTTCGCAAAGGATAACATTTTCGTTGCCTTCGCTCATAATGTATTCCGCTGCCATCAGCCATTCCTCAATCGTTGCTGCCAGACCACGCTTCAACAGAATAGGCTTATTGGTTTTGCCCAATTCCTTCAGCAAATCGAAGTTCTGCATATTGCGGGCGCCGACTTGAATCAGGTCAACGTCTTCAACAAAGCGTTCCACCATGTAAGGTGACATGATTTCCGTCACAATCGGCAGGCCGGTTGCTGCTCTGGCATTTTTCAGGAAATCCAGGCCTTTTTCCTTTAAACCCTGAAAGGAGTACGGAGAGGTGCGGGGTTTGAAGGCACCGCCACGCATCAGCGTAGCGCCTGCAGCCTTAACATCCTTGGCAATTTCCGTAACCTGCTCCTGAGTTTCTACGGAACAGGGACCTGCAATAACCTGCAGCTTTTTGCCACCGAACTTTCTGCCTGCAACATCAATAATACTGTCCTCGGGATGGAACATGCGGTTGGCACGTTTGAAAGGCTCCTGCACACGCATTACCTTTTCTACACCCTCGACAACACGCAAAAGGTTGATATCTAAAGCGCTGGTATCACCAACAACACCAAACAGTGAAGCATTTACGCCATCACTGGCATGAATCTGAAATCCCTTGCTTTCTAATTGGTTTTTCAGCTTAGTTTTTTCCTCAACAGTTGCATTTTGTTTGAATACAATAATCATGATAAAATCTCTCCTTTAATCTAATCTACAATACTACAATACTACTCCCAGATCAGGAGTTATTACAAACCCTTACGCTTTTTGATATTGCTAAGGGATAATGCCTTAACTTACATATCTCTGCCGACAATTCTGGCAATGCCCTTCAGCTCGCCCATCAGTCTGGCAAAGCGTTCAGGTCTTAAGGACTGTGCGCCGTCACAGAGCGCTGCTTCCGGATTGTTGTGGACTTCTATCAAAAGTCCGTCGGCACCGACTGCTACAGCAGCCTTCGCCAGCGGCTCTACCATCCACCACAGGCCTGCTGCATGGCTTGGGTCAACTACTACCGGCAGATGGCTGAGCTTTTTCACAGCGGGAATTGCGCTTACATCCAATGTGTTGCGCGTATATGTTTCGAAGGTGCGGATACCGCGTTCGCAAAGGATAACATTTTCGTTGCCTTCGCTCATGATATATTCCGCTGCCATCAGCCATTCCTCAATCGTTGCTGCCAGACCACGCTTCAGCAGAATAGGCTTATTGGTTTTGCCAAGTTCCTTCAGCAATTCAAAGTTCTGCATGTTGCGTGCGCCAACCTGAATCAAATCTACATCCTCTACAAAGCGCTCAATCATATAAGGTGACATGATTTCTGTAACAATCGGCAGGCCTGTTTCCTTTTTGGCACCCTTTAAATATTCCAGGCCAACCTCCTTCAAGCCTTGGAAGGAATACGGCGATGTGCGGGGCTTGAAGGCACCGCCGCGAAGCATTGAAGCGCCGCCAAGCTTGATGGACTTGGCAATGTCCGTAACCTGCTCCTGCGTTTCTACGGAGCACGGACCTGCGATAACCTGAATCTTGCGTCCGCCGATTTCAACACCGCCGACATTAATCACGGAATCCTGCGGATGGAACATGCGGTTGGCTCGCTTGAACGGCTCCTGCACTCGCATTACCTTGTCTACAGCATCATCAATACGCAGCATATTGATATCAAGTGTGCTCGTATCGCCGATGATACCGAAGATGGTCATGTTGACACCATTGATTTCGTTAATTTGGAAGCCCTTGCTTTCCAAATTGCTGCGCATCTTCGCTTTATTTTCCTCCGGTGCTCCCGGCTTGAATACTATTACCATAAATTGTCTCCCCTTCGTTCTTAAACCCTTGTCATTTAATTTACCCTATTGCTATAAGCTACCATGCTACAAAAAAAGCAGGCTCCCGTAAAAGAGCCTGCTGTAAAAGCTAAATCTTAATTGCAAGCACTATGCTCGCAAATACTATTTATAGTCTCCAATACGATGATTACTGCTATATGATTTTTCCCATGCAAAATAACCGGTGCTAAAATAATAGTTAAATACCGGTGCGTAATAAAAACCATATTCAATTGCAGTGTTCATCATTTTAGATGCCATCATTTTCACCTGCAACAACTTCAGCATTTTCTTATGCTTCAAAATTTATCGCCGCAATCAGCGATTGAGGTTATTTTACTCCTACTGCTCTGCAAACGTCAAGGAAAAAGCTAAATTTTATTTATTTTTTATCTTATCGCACTATTATTGTAAACTAGGTTACAGTAATAATGCTATCTTCAAAGCAATAAGACAAAATATTACTGCTGATTTATAAGACAGCATTATTTTTAAGCTTACTTATAAATTTTGCCACCCGCTCCACAGCAGCATCAGCGCTCCTATAAGCACCACCGCCAACGCCAGCTTACGGAACAGATGCTGATTCAGGCGATAGAAAAATTTTTCTCCTAACCAGATAGCCAATAGCATCACCGGTATAGTATACAGCAGCAAACTCCAATCAACAGTGCCGCTGACATTGCCGTAAAAATAATTTACCAACACCGTCAAAAAGCCGCTTAAGCCAAAGAACCAGATCATGTTAGCCCGCATAACATCCTTCGGCAGCTTTTCGTTAAGAAAATATAAAACCAGCGGCGGTCCGCTAACGCTTGTAGATGCGCCGAAAAAACCGCTCAAGATTCCCGCACCCAAACGTCCGCATGTTTTATTTCTTATCGGCAACGTACACTGCAGGCTAAGCAAAACTGTGGCAGCCACAAGTACTGCTCCCAAAAACACCTCCAACCGTGCCGCAGGCAGCACCTTCAGCACCCAGCTTCCGGGAACCATGCCAACAACGCTTCCCAATGTCGTCAAAATAACGGTTTCTTTATCAAAGCCGTCGCGCACCCTGTACATAGTAATCGTCCGCAGGACCAAATTCAACAGCAGCACAAAAATAACCGCCGCTTTTACCGACATCACCAGCGTAAGTACCGGCATAGCCACCAAAGCGAAGCCAAAGCCGGAAACAGTAGAAAAAAACGACGCTGCAAAAATAATCCCGATTGTCAAAATAATCGCAGTACAATCCATTAGCTTCTCCCTTACAGATGAGATATTACAAATTTAATTGTAGCAAGCACAGGAAACGCCGTCAAATTAAATATCATATTAAGCAAAAAATCCGTGCAAACCAAAGTCAAGCTTCTGTTTACACGGATTTTCTATTTCAGCTTTCTTCTAAAACGCAGGGATTAGCCAACGCGCCCACGGCATCCGCACGACAGCGGTTGCAATGCTGCATCTGCGGCATCCACTGCTTGCAAACATTACGCAGCTGCATAATTTCTTCGGCCGCAGGCTCCGCAAGATGTGCAAAGCCCGTTCCCTCCACCGGCAGCATCGGTAAAATATTCTGCAGCTTCGCACCCAGTAAAGCCATACGTCTGGCAATTGCCGGGATTTCCTGTATATTCACGCCGGGTATCGCCACCGTATTTATCTTCACCTTCACGCCGTATTCACCAAGCAGCTGCAATCCTTCTATCTGTCTTGCTAAAAGCAGCGCAGCAGCCTCTTCACCGACATATTTTTTGCCTTCATCATTAATAAAGCTGTAAATATGCGCCCCTGTGTTGCTGGTAATCGCATTCACCGTCACCGTAACATAATCAACACCTAAGGCTGCTATCTCCTTGGCATACTTTGGCAGATACAGACCGTTAGTCGAAAGGCAGAAGAAAACATCCTTATCAGCCTCACGAATCATGCTCAGCGTTCTGCTGACCGCAGGCCAGTTGGCCAGTGCATCGCCGGGGCCGGCAATGCCTGCTACCGTCAGCTTAGGCACCTTAGCCTTCATCTGCAGATACCAGTCGACTGCATCCTCCGGCACCATGACACGAGCCACAACACCGGGACGGCTTTCATTTACACAGCTGTATTTGCGCAGGCAATAGTTACACTGCATATTGCATTTAGGTGCCACAGGCAGATGAATACGGGCGTAATCGCTGCATTTAGCTGTAAAACAGGGATGTGTTTCAAGCTCACTCATGATTTACCTCACAAATACTTTCACGCAAGCCGGCATATCGGCCATCTGTTTTATATTGCTGCTGCAAGGCACCGTTAACAATCTGCTCAATGAGCAAGGCAGCACCACGCGCTCCGACCAGCGTATTATCGGTAAAGCACAGCCGGTCAAAGGCAGGATAAGCACAGCGCACTAACGGCACCTGATATTTTTCAGCCAAATTCTTTAAGAATGAAGAACCGCAAAACAATACAGGCTTGTGCTTTGCTGCAGCCTCTGCCATTTTATCCAAGCTAAATTCCGCAGTGTCCTCTGCAATAACAACGCGCATGCCCAGTTCTTCGGCAAAAAAGCTCTGTAAGCCCGCTAAATGTGCCTTGTCCGTAGCCAAAGCCACCGGCAGCTGGTATAAATTCACCAGATAATCGGCACAGCGATAAACGAGCTTTTCAGCCGCTGCTTCCAGTTCGTCAAGCTCATCGGAAAAATCAATTTTCAAAGCTTCGCCTAACTGACGCAAAAACTTCTGCATGCCTGCCACACCATAGGGATAAGCGCATTTGATATACGGCACGCCAAATTTTTCCTGCATCTTTTGTGCCAACGGCTCGCCATAGCCAAAGCAGATATTCAGCTCTGCCTGCGGCATTGCTGCAATATCGCGCAAGCTGCAATCCTGCAGTGCGCAGTTAATTTTAACCTTAGAACCTAAAAATTTTTTCAGCTCTTCCAAATCATTATCCGCATAAGGATCATCGTTCATTATGCCAAGAATATTTATCGTAGCAGCTTGTTTTTTCTCCGCAGCTCGTAGCAAGGGTAGCAACGCTAAATAAGCTGCTTCTGCACCGCTGTCAATATTTCCTGCATATCCCGGCGCTTTTACATGCAATAATTTCTGCGAACCATCGGTAGTAGCCAAAATACCGTCTACATCATCGCCAATCATATTCGGCACGCAGCCGCTGACTACAAATACCGCACCGCAATGCGCAAAAATACGCTCTGCCTCCTGTAAAGCTTTACGTAAAACCTTCTCACCACCATTAACAACATCTTCATCATAGATAACATCAGAGGCCTGACGTACATCATAAGGCTTGCCTGCATATCTGAATGCCAGGCTGCCCCACTGGCAGCCGACAACAGAATGCTGCAGGATTAAGGCATCCTTAATACCGCCAAGAGCACGTACAGCACCAAACAACGC
>OLIS01002425.1_pt1 | contig 12116 bp, 8 predicted proteins | sample 1601351 | NCBI WGS metagenome assembly OLIS01 (sample SAMEA2452122, study PRJEB22498) | human gut metagenome | biome: human feces; feature: human gut; material: feces | place: Australia | collected 2012
ATCAGGCAATTCATCAATGTTGACTTACCTACATTAGGTCTTCCTATCAAAGCTGCAAAACCTGATTTATACTGCTTATTTTCCTGCATCTTTTTTTCCTTCCTGTATGTTCTGTATCTGCTGTACTTGCTGCATCTGTTGTTTCTTTCTTTTTTCCTGTACTCTCTGGCTGTGCTTCTGTTCCATGCGGATAATGAATCTGACAATCAAAGCCAGAATGCCAACCATCGCAAGGAATACCACAATAGATGGGATATGTATAATGAACTGAATAAAGAAGTTCTTAATACCGTTTCCTACACTGTAGAGATTCTCCCTAAATCCCGTGCTGATCCTCTCCCAGGTGCCCTTCTGTTCCTGCGGTGTATATCTGACAACCTCATTAATATCCAGATATACTGTACTGTAATCAATCTGGTTATCGTACGTGCGAAGCTGTGATTCCTTGCTGTCAAGTTCATACTGCACTTCTGTCAGCCTGCTCTCAATCGTCAATATATCATCCAGACTTTCATCAGTCTCCAGAAGCTCCAACAGACGCTGCTGCTCTGTCTCCAGCATCTTTTTACGGCTTTCCACATCTACATAATCCAGGGTCACATCTTCTACATTTTCCTGCCGGTATGTGATATTAGACACACCCTCGACCATTTCAAGGAAAGTATTCAGTTTTTCTTTAGGAATGCGGATTGTCATACTTCCATAACGATTGCTGCTATTTCCCTGCGTGCTGAAATACTCTGTATAGCCGCCAAGCTCCGCAATTTTCTTATCCAGTGTATTCAGAAGTCCATCATAATCCTCTGTCTCTACTGTCATGTTCACAGTCTTAATCAGTTTGCGATTGGTCTCCTGTATGGCGGTACTTGCCAAACTATCTGCCGAAGCATCCTCTTCTACAGCACTTTCTGAATAGAAATCACTGCCACCACCTGTATATGCCTGCGTATTGGACACTGCTCTGGATGTATCACTATAACTGGATGCAGAACCACATCCTGCCAACATAACTGCCGCTGACAGCAATGCTGCTGCCAGTTTCCATCTAGTCACATTTTGTCTCTTTTTCAAAGAATCCCTCCTCTTTTTCTTTTAATGAAACAAATTCTCAATCGTACCAAACATTTCTTTATTCTCTTCTATTGTCTGACCATTTCCTACTACACATACAGCATTTTCCTTCATGATGGCATCCATATAATCTGCCAGGGCACGAATATCTTCCTGTGTACATCCAAGAAGCTCATCTCTCTCCTTCTGAAGGTCAGCATAATCCATATGAGACAGGTAAGCACTCAGGGATCTGCTGCCTTTTGTTGCAGGTGTCATAGGTATATCCCAGTCACTGATTGCTCCTATGATGTACTTGGTCATTGTTCTCTCATCTGCTGCAAAGCTTCTCAGATAATCTCCGGCTTTCTCATATACTTCCATTGTCTTCTTCAGGTTAGGATCACGATAGGATACGAAATAGCTCTCTCCCGTCTTGGCAAAGCTGCACATACATCCATAAGAGCCACCCTTAACACGGACGTTAATCCACAGATAATCATAGCCCATGATCACTTTCAGAACACGGAGTGCACCTGTGTAAGGATAATCATAACCATTTTCCTTATAGCTTCCCGCTCTTGCTACATACTGAATCTGCGCTGAGGTTGCAAAGCCTTCATTTAATTTATTCAGTATTATCTGAAGCTTCTCCTTTGGAACCTGTGTTGTATACAAAGAAGCTTTTAATCCGGGAATCAGCTTGGCAAATGTCTCATATCCTTCCTCTTCTGCTGTATAGTCCATCAGCATCAGATTCTCCGGGCGGAAAATGCATTGCGCCAGCTGTTTAAGCTTGTCTGCCAGTTCATCTTTATACGAATCATACTCTGCTTCCAGCTTCTCAAGAAGTCTATAGCAGGGCATACCACTTACCAGCTCCATAATTGCCGCTGTCTCGCTGAAATAAGACAATGCACGTATTGCAGCCAGAGAATGTCCTGAAGACGTCATGCTTCCCTGCATTCTGGATTTCAATTCGGCAATGATCTCGTAGATTCTGTCCTGGTCATCCATTCTGGAGGTTGTCATAATCTCCTGTAATAATGCAAATGTCTTGGCAAGCTCTCCATACATTGCCTTCGTCTTTACTTCAAAGGTAAGGCTGTATTCATCCAGTTTCTTTGAATTCGTATAAGTATTCACAGTAGATGAGATACCGCCTGTATGAATGTTGATTTCATTATAAAGCTCACCATAGCTGTAATTCTGTGTATCCACATAGCCAAGAACATTTTTGAGGATACCCATATAGGCGAATAACTCCTGTGGAATATTGGATACATCAAAGACAAGCTTCACATAGCCAATTCCATTGGTCTGAAGCTGATGGAACAGTACCTTGGTATCTCCTGCCACTCTCTCTTCATTGACAAAGCCTTCTGCTTCTTTCTTCATATCTGCCCTGGTCAGCATGGGAATCTTAGACAATGCTTCTGGTGAATCCTCTGCATCCTGATAATCGTGGAGCGCATGTGTCTCTTCAACAATCTTTAAAATCTCCTCCTGACTCAAAGCTGCCTTATAAGCCTGTAACTTATCAGCCAGCGCCTTATCATTGGCAGCTGTCAATCCTTCTTTAGGCGATACCATCAGAATAGATTTGTGCTGGTTGTGAAGCAGATATTTATCAATCAGTTCTTCATAATAATTGGTATTGATCTTCTCACGTAATGTCTTAAAAATGTCATTGGCTTCGATCATGTCAAATGCCATCTTGTCATCATAAAGCCAAGAGTCAAACATCTGCAGACCGTACATCAATCCCTTGGGATAAGAACCAAAATCCGCTTCTCTGTACTTGAATTCATAATAGTTCAATGCAGCCAGCAATGCCTTTTTATCCAGACCTTCTTTCACGATACGAGCAAGTTCTTCTTCAATTGTCTGTACGAATTCATCCTTCTGGGAATCATTGGCATTCTTTGCCACAATTGAGAAATATGGCTGATATACACCATTCTCATATACGCTGTATACCTCTGTTCCTATATTCTTATGGATCAATGCCAGTTTCAGCGGTGCTCCCGATGAAGAACACAATGCATAATCAATCAGCTGCATCGCATAATATAATTCTTTATCCAGGCTGGTTCCTACTACAGTATTGTATGATAAATATGTGTTATCTTCTAAGGACTCACCCTCCATGACAGGATAATCCTTCTGAATAAATACAGGCTGCGCAAAAGGCTTCTGTAACTGTACCGCAGAATCAATCTGTAAACTGTCAAATTTACTCAGATATTCCTCATCCATCCATCTTAATTTCTCTGCCATATCCATATCACCATACAGGTAAATATAGCTGTTGGAAGGATGATAATATCTACGATGGAAGTCCAGAAATGCCTCATAGGTAAGCTCCGGGATTACCTTAGGATCTCCACCTGATTCCACTCCATATGCCGTATCCGGGTATAAGGAATTCAATACTTCTCTATCATGGACATCGTCTGGTGAAGAGAAAGCTCCCTTCATTTCATTATAAACGACACCATTGATCGTTAATTCATCCTCAGGACTCTCCATTTCATAGTGCCAGCCCTCCTGACGAAATATCTTCTCTTCCTTATATATATTAGGATAAAAGACAGCATCCATATATACATGGCACAGATTCTGAAAATCCTTGTCATTGCAGCTTGCTACAGGATATACTGTCTTATCAGAATATGTCATTGCATTCAGAAATGTATTCAGAGAACCCTTTACCAGTTCTACAAATGGGTCCTTGACCGGAAATTCCTTAGAACCGCACAATACAGTATGTTCAATAATGTGTGGAACACCTGTGGAATCTGTAGGTGGCGTTCTGAATCCAATACAGAATACCTTGTTATCATCATCATTTTCAAGCAGGGCGATTCTTGCTCCTGTCTTCTTATGTCTGAGCAGATAACTCATGGAATGGATATCCCTGATTTCTCTCTTCTCAATTATTTCATATGCTGTTACGTCTTCAATTCTAGCGTTTTTCATTCTACTACCGTGCCTTTCCATTAGATACTGATTGCCATTAATGCCAGCTTGGAGATGGAAACATCTTCTATCTGAGCTTTTCCTTCCATCACAAGGCTGGCATACTGCTTTTGAAATTCATCAAAAGAACAGACCTTGTGAATCCACTTTTTCTTAATCTTTCCACTCAAGCTTTTCTTATCCACACTGTAGAAAAATCTTATCTGCATCTTCAGCTGTTGAAAGATTCTATAGGAAAAAGCATCCTTGTGTACCGTCATGATATGATCTGTAAGCTTCACATCAACCGTTGTATCCTTCGACACATATGCACTGATAATCGCTTTGAATTTGAAAGGTACATCCTCTTTGTCCAGTATTTCCTGATAGGTCAGCTCTTTACCAAAATATACATGGCCCGTATCCTGGATCACGTATTTAAAATCATCATTATTTTCCATTATAATTCTGCATCCTCTTCAATGTATTCCATATGATTTGCAGAAAGCTTAATTGCATCCCGGATCTCTTCTTCATCCATCTGCATCTCCTGCGCTAATTCTGCAACTGTAACTTTACGCATGAGTTCTTCTGCCATTTCCTTTGATTTATCATTGACCAGATTTACCTTGTCCAGTACCTTCTCACCTGTCTGATGGCTGTCTGTATCGTCACTGATGTATTCCTCCATGGCATCCATGATCATTTTAGCCAGAAAACCATCAATCTCTTCGATTGACTCCACACAATCGAGCATCGTTACACCCATGGAAAGTGCCACATTACCCTCTCCAATCAGATCCTCCACCAAAGCACCCTGCCCGGCATAAAGCTTGGCAATCTCTACCACCTGCGGAAGGAAAATCTCTATCAGCTTATTGCAGGCTGAGTTGTCCTGTGCCAATGCAGACATCATAACTGCACGTTTCTCTCCATCCGATACCTCTGGCAGATCCTTCAGTTCTTCCAGATACATATTCAGATAATTCGTATCTTCACTGGACAGATTCGCATTCTGATCCACCGGTGTATCAATTCCTATATGATTCTTATTCAGATATTCGTGAATCAAGCCCATCTGTTCTTCTGTCAGAGAAAGGGATTCAAATGCCTCACTGATTTGCTCACTGGTAAGCATATTCTCCTGTAATCTGGCTGTGTCCTTTAACTGTTGAAGAGTCTGGGCAAACTCTAACTGATTCATTTCCATATTTTCTATAACCAAACCTTTCTTTACCAATTACTGTACATGAGTATGTGTGAACAGATGATCCTGACAATATTCATAATTGCCATTGCACTTTGAACAGAAACGAAATTCCAGATCAGGATATTCCTCGCTTGTCCTTCCGCAGATGGCGCACTTGTGTTTTGCTATAGACATAGGCTTGGCTTTCTTGACTTCCTTACGATAATCGTGGCGTCTCTTCACCTGTCTCGGGGATATCCGCATACCGATACCGGTTCTCGTAATCAGTATAAAAATAATAAAGTAAAGCAATGGCCCCAATACAATAATACGGTCTACAATCCAGGATGCTGAAATAGCTTCTACTAACATCAGTACGCCATATGCAATTCCCATCCACTTCATTTTAATAGGAAGAATGAACATCAGATATACGGTAGATTCAGGGAATGTAGCCGCAAATGCGAAGAAAATACTCATACTGATATAATACATACTGAATTCCTGCGCAATCACTGCAAAATATGTCTCACTGGCTACTTTGATCACGGTTGTTCCTGCAAGTAATGCTGCATCCTTCATCAGATAACTGATACCCATTATGATAAAACTCTCTATTACAGTAAATATCATTCCAAGGAACAGATATGCATTATAATAGAAGGTTCCCCATGCACGCTCCAGTGATGACCCGATAGAATAATAGAAAAACAGCATGATTAAAGTAAAGATATTGATGCTGCCCCCATCACCCGGTATCAGAATCCATGTAAACAATCTCCAGATCTGTCCATGAAGAATCTTATATGGATCCAGCGTCAGATAATTCAACATTGCCGGATTGATTGCATAGATCAGATATCCGCATCCAAAACATAAAATCAGATACAGCGAAAGATTAGGAATCGCATATCTGCCAAACTTTTTTTCCATTTTGTCCCAAAAATTCATATAACACCTCTAAAATTATTTTAAATGAATAGATTTATTGTATCATTCAGTATAAAAAAAGTAAACCAATCCAACAGTTACTATCTGCGAAATTATTATTTTTTAATAAATTTCTTCATATATTTTTAAAATTTGTTTGGTTGCCTTTTTACCACCACTGTCGTATAATAGCAAATGTATGCGAAAAAATGGTTATTATGTATATTATTAGTAAGGATTGGTTATACATGAACAAAGAATTTTACACATTGGGAATCGATATCGGTTCCACTACAGTTAAAATTGCAATCTTGGATACAGAACATACTATATTGTTCTCCGATTATAAGAGACACTATGCCAATATCCGCGAGACTCTCTCCTCTCTGCTTGAGGACGCTTTCTCCAGGCTTGGCAATCTGGAACTTCATCCAATGATTACAGGTTCCGGTGGTCTGACTCTTGCCAATCATCTGGGTGTTCCATTCGTACAGGAAGTAATTGCCGTATCAACTTCTCTGCAGGAATTAGCACCCAAGACAGATGTTGCCATTGAATTAGGCGGTGAAGATGCCAAGATCATTTACTTTGAAAATGGCAACGTAGAACAGAGAATGAATGGTATCTGTGCCGGTGGTACAGGTTCCTTTATTGACCAGATGGCTTCTCTTTTACAGACAGATGCATCCGGCCTGAACGAATATGCCAAGAATTATCATTCTTTATATACTATTGCTGCAAGATGTGGTGTATTTGCAAAGACAGACATCCAGCCCCTGATCAATGAAGGAGCTACCAAGGAAGATCTGTCTGCTTCTATCTTCCAGGCTGTTGTCAACCAGACAATCAGTGGTCTTGCCTGCGGTAAGCCTATCAGAGGACATGTTGCATTCCTGGGTGGTCCTCTTCACTTCCTTTCTGAATTAAAGACAGCCTTTATCAGGACCTTAAAGCTGGATGAGGAACATATTATTGATACGGACAATTCTCATCTGTTCGCTGCCATCGGTTCTGCCCTGAATGCCAAAGAAGAAGTATCTTTTACCATGCAGGAGATGGTGGATAAGCTCTCTTCCAATATTAAAATGGAATTTGAAGTAGCACGTATGGATCCTCTCTTTGCCAGCGAAGCAGAATATGAGGAATTCCAGGACAGACACAACAGACATCATGTAAAAGCGGAGGATATCCGCAATTATCATGGAAAATGCTATCTGGGTATTGATGCCGGATCTACCACTACCAAAGTAGCTTTGGTAGATGAAGATGGTACTCTGCTGTATTCTTTCTATAGCAATAATAACGGCAGCCCTCTCAAAACTGCAATCCGCTCTATTCAGGAGATTTACTCTCTGCTTCCTGATGATGCAACAATCGTGCGCTCCTGCTCCACAGGCTATGGTGAGGCTCTGATTAAAGCCGCATTCATGCTGGATGATGGCGAAGTAGAGACTGTAGCACATTATTACGCTGCTGCATTCTTTGACCCTGAAGTAGACTGTATCCTTGATATCGGCGGTCAGGACATGAAATGTATCAAAATCAAGAATCAGACTGTAGACTCTGTACAGTTAAATGAAGCCTGTTCATCAGGCTGTGGTTCTTTCATTGAGACCTTTGCCAAGTCTCTGAATTACAGTGTACAGAATTTTGCAAAAGCTGCTCTTTTCGCAAAGCATCCTATTGATCTGGGCACACGTTGTACTGTATTTATGAATTCCAAGGTAAAGCAGGCACAGAAGGAAGGTGCAGAGGTATCTGATATCTCCGCAGGTCTTGCTTACTCAGTTATAAAGAATGCCCTTTTCAAGGTTATCAAGGTATCTGATGCTTCTGAATTAGGACGCAATATTGTTGTCCAGGGTGGTACATTCTATAATGATGCTGTCCTTAGAAGCTTTGAAAAGATCGCAGGATGCGAAGCTATCCGTCCTGATATCGCAGGTATCATGGGCGCGTTTGGTGCAGCCCTTATTGCAAGGGAACATTACCAGAATGGTGAAAATGAGCAGTCAACCATGTTGACTATCGACCAGATCAATGAACTGACATTCTCTACCTCACTGGTAAAATGTCAGGGCTGTACGAATTCCTGCCGTCTCACTATTAACAAATTCTCTGATGGAAGACATTTCACATCAGGTAATCGTTGCGAACGTGGATTAGGCAAGGCTAAGAGCGATAATGGTGTTCCTAACTTATTTGCTTACAAATTACAGAGACTGTTCTCTTACGAACCTTTATCAGATGCAGAAGCTGCCAGAGGTCGTGTTGGTATTCCCCGCGTTCTGAATATGTATGAGAACTATCCATTCTGGTATACATTCTTTACGAAGCTGCATTATCAGGTGGTATTATCTCCTGTATCTAACAGAAAGATATATGAAATGGGTATCGAATCCATTCCAAGTGAATCTGAGTGTTACCCTGCGAAATTAGCACATGGTCATATTGAATGGCTCATAGGACAGCATGTAGATTTCATCTTCTATCCTGCTCTGTTCTATGAAAGAAATGAATTCCAGGATGCAAACAATCATTATAACTGTCCTATCGTTACTTCCTATTCTGAGAATATCAAGAACAATGTAGAAGCGATTGGACGTGGTGAAGTCGTATTCAAGAATCCGTTTATGTCATTCACAAGCCCGGAACTGATTGCACAGTCACTGATAAAAGAGTTCCCGGATATTGATGCTTCCGAGATTACAGACGCAGTAAATGCAGGCTGGAAAGAACTGGAAGCCGTTCGTCAGGACATGTATCATAAAGGCGAAGAAGTCATCCAATACATCGAGAAGAATCACAGCCGCGCAATCGTCCTGGCCGGCCGTCCTTATCATATTGACCCTGAGATTAACCACGGTATTCCTGAGCTGATTACCTCATATGGTATCGCTGTGTTGACAGAAGATTCTGTCTCCCACCTGGCTAAACCGGAACGTCCACTTATTGTTTCCGACCAGTGGATGTATCATTCAAGATTATATGCTGCTGCAAGCTTTTAAAGACTCGTGACGATATCGACCTGATCCAGCTCAATTCCTTCGGATGTGGTCTGGACGCCGTTACAACCGATCAGGTAAATGATATTCTGTCCGGTTCAGGCAAGATCTATACCTGCTTAAAGATTGATGAAGTCAACAATCTGGGTGCTGCACGTATCAGAATCCGCTCTCTACTCTCCGCTATCCGTGTAAGAGAACAGCGTCATCAGACACGTACCATCCACTCCAGTCAGATGCACAGAATTCTGTTTACCAAAGAAATGAGAAAGAACTATACCATTCTGTGTCCGCAGATGTCACCTATCCATTTTGACCTTCTGGAGCCTACCTTCAGAAGATGCGGTTACAATCTGGTTGTGTTAAATAATGACAATAAACACAGTGTTGACATGGGATTAAAATATGTAAATAATGACGCATGTTATCCTTCCCTGTTGGTCGTTGGTCAGATTATGGATGCTGTTTTATCCGGTCAGTATGATACGGATCATCTGGCAGTCGTAATGTCTCAGACCGGTGGCGGTTGTCGTGCAACAAACTATATTGGATTCATCCGACGTGCACTTGCCAAGGCAGGCTACAGCCATATTCCTGTTATCTCCATTAACTTATCCAAGTTGGAGAGCAATCCCGGATTCAAGCTTACACCTATGCTGCTGCTTCGTGCAGTATATGCGGTTACTTTTGGTGATATTTTCATGAGATGTGTATACAGAATGCGTCCATACGAAGCTGTTCCTGGATCTGTCAATGAAGTTCACCAGAAATGGATCAAGAAATGCTGTGAATTCCTCGGTCGTAAATATATGCCATTCTCTACATTCAAGAAAATGTGTGTAGAAATGATAGAAGAATTCGATGCAATTCCCACTCTTGATATCAAAAAGCCTCGTGTTGGTGTTGTTGGAGAAATTCTTGTTAAATTCTCTCCTACTGCCAATAATCACCTGGTAGAGTTGCTGGAAGCTGAAGGTGCGGAAGCTGTTGTTCCTGATCTTATGGACTTCATGTTCTACTGCTTCTATAATCAGTTATATAAAGCAGACAATCTGGGAACAAGCAAAAAAAGTGCGAAGATCAGTAAAATGGGCATCAAAATCATTGAGCGCCTTCGTAAACCTGCTGCTGAAGCTTTTGCAAAGAGCAAGCACTTTATTCCACCTGCTGATATTGAAGAAACAGCCAGAAATGCTTCTGAGATCGTATCCATCGGTAATCAGACTGGTGAAGGCTGGTTCCTGACAGGTGAAATGTTAGAGCTGCTTCACACAGATACACCCAATATCGTATGTACACAGCCATTTGGCTGTCTACCTAATCACGTAGTTGGTAAAGGAGTTATCAAAGAATTGCGTAAGCGTCATCCTGAAGCTAATATCGTAGCAATCGACTATGACCCCGGTGCTTCTGAAGTAAATCAGCTCAATCGTATTAAGCTGATGCTCTCCACTGCCCAGAAGAATCTGTCAAAAAAAGAAAATACAGATACCGATAACAGTTCAGCAAAAAAAGACGGTGAAATATCTGCTTAAACAAAAAACTCATTCTTCATGAATTATGAAGAATGAGTTTTATTTATATTCCCATCTTTTATTAATTTGATTTATGATCATTTTTGTAAGAGTTTTTCCAAGCCTTGAATTTACGCTTTGCAATATTGTATTTCTTATCTTCTACAGACAAAACGCGAACTTCTTTAGCTGCTAATCTTTTTCCCAATTCTTTTACAACACATTCTCCGACCTTATCACGATCAATGTTGCTCTCTTCTACTGTAAATGTAATCACTGCCTTATTCAAGGACTCTTCTTCACATTTCGTATTAGATCTGCACTTTACAACGATTTCACCAGTTCCCCAACCAGTTGTCTCATACGTAATCGTTCCCAATGTCATTAATCGATCAATGGTACTCTCTTCCACTGTAACTCCTTTCATATAATGCCTCCAATCCTACTTTACGTAATATGTTACAATTTTATTACAATTAAAACTATAGCATATAATTAATAGTTTTTGCAAGGGTTATTTCCCTAATAATATGAAAAAGTCTGCCAAATAGCAGACTTTTTCTGAGGAGTAGTTATGAAAAATTTATTTAGTCATATAATGACTGATCCAAATATTGGTTATTGCCTATTTTGTTTGAAAACTTCCAGCTTCCTTCGGTAATACAATATACCGGCTATCGATCCTCTTATTTAAAATATTCTGTATAATATCTCTTCTGGTAATGATTCCTATATAACAGTTTCTGTCATCGACCATAGGTACAAAATTCTGTGACAATGCTCTCTCTATTAAAGTACTCATTCCTTCTTCATCTGTTACAGCCAGATTCCAATCTGTTTTTAATATGTCTTTTACCTGTCTGGAATCCAATGTTGCAATTCCATTGTCCATCATATTCCACAGGAAATCTCCCTCTTTTACGGTTCCTACATATCTGCCTTCCGCATCCACTACGGGAACTGCGCTATAACCGCTTTCATGCATAATATGAAGTCCATCTCTTAAACTGTCTGTATCATGTAAATATGTAGTGCTGCATTTTGGCTTCAGCATTGCCATAACATTCATTGCACATCCTCCTAATCACCTTGTGTTGTCATTATAGTAGTTATATACCATATTCTCCATTACTTTTTCATTGTATAACATATTAACAATAGAATCGACTTTTTTCAAAAATATTTGTATATTTTTGTATCATGTTTTCTTTTTCCTCTTATTTTCTTTCTCTTATTTTTTTTCTTTTGCAACAGTTTTTTTCTACTGACACCAAATTTGATTCAGTACGGTAATAAATTTTTCCTGCGGTTTCCCACAACAGATTCTTGGACTGTATAGTTACAGGAGCATCAAAAACTACTATTGAGTAACTGCAAATTTTATTATTTGAATATTCCAAGTGGTTTTACATCAGCCGTCCGGTGATATGGAAATCACTTTTTAGATCCGCTTTTGTGCATACCGAA
>OLIS01002427.1_pt1 | contig 12101 bp, 12 predicted proteins | sample 1601351 | NCBI WGS metagenome assembly OLIS01 (sample SAMEA2452122, study PRJEB22498) | human gut metagenome | biome: human feces; feature: human gut; material: feces | place: Australia | collected 2012
CACCTACCCGGGCGGTGAAAGCCACATATTGCTCAATTTAGGAGAAGGACTCACCAACGAGAGTGGAGCGACCATCCGTAAAGTAAGCGATACCGAATACGAAGGTAGCAAGCTCCTCGGTGGATTTTGTTACTACAACCGGCAGGGAGTATTCCCTATCTACTTCGTGATACGGGTCAACAAAAAGCCCCTACAATCGGGATACTGGAAAAAACAAAGACCTATGACCGGTGTAGAGGCCGAATGGGACCCCGATAACGGACGCTACAAACTTTACACCCGCTACCAGAAGGAACTGGCGGGAGATGATATCGGCGCCTATCTTACATTCGATACCGAAGAAGGCGAGCAGGTGGAAGTACAGATGGGAGTCTCTTTTGTGAGCATGGAGAATGCCCGCCTCAATCTGGATACCGAGCAGCAGGGAAAGAACTTCGGTCAAGTGCTGGAAGAAGCCCGTCGCCGCTGGAACGATGACCTTTCGCGCATCCTTGTAGAAGGAGGTACGGAGGAACAGAAAACCGTTTTTTATACGGCACTCTATCATACGCTGATACATCCCAATATCCTGCAGGATGTGAACGGGGAATATCCCGCTATGGAGAGTGATAAGATTTTGACTACCCAAGGCGACCGTTATACCGTCTTTTCTTTGTGGGACACTTACCGCAATGTGCACCAGCTTCTTACGCTGGTATATCCCGAACGGCAATTGCAGATGGTGCGCTCCATGCTCGACATGTACCGCGAACACGGCTGGCTTCCCAAATGGGAACTCTACGGACGTGAGACGCTGACCATGGAAGGTGACCCTTCCATTCCCGTCATCGTCGACACCTGGCTGAAAGGTCTGCGCGACTTTGATATAGAACTGGCCTACGAAGCCATGCGCAAGGGAGCCACCCTGCCGGGAGCGGAGAATCTGCTCCGACCGGACAATGACGACTACGTGTCATTGGGATATGTGCCCCTGCGGGAGCAGTATGACAATTCCGTTTCACATGCCCTGGAATACTATATTGCCGACAATGCCTTGTCGCGCATAGCCGCTGCGCTTGGCAAGAAGGAGGATGCCCGTCTGTTCCACGAACGTTCGCTGGGCTACAAGCATTATTACTGTAAGGAGTACGGTACTTTCCGTCCTATCCTGCCTAACGGTGAATTCTATGCTCCTTTCGACCCGAGGCAGGGAGAGAACTTTGAGCCGAACCCCGGATTTCACGAAGGTTGTGCCTGGAACTATACTTTCTATGTTCCCCACGATGTGAAAGGGCTTGCCCGGCTCATGGGTGGAAAGAAGCCGTTCGTAGACAAGCTTCAGCGTGTGTTCGACGAAGGACTGTACGACCCTGCCAACGAACCGGACATTGCATACGCCCATCTTTTTTCTTATTTCAAGGGTGAGGAGTGGCGCACGCAGAAAGAGCTGCACCGCCTTTTGCAGAAGTATTTCAAGAATGCCCCCGACGGAATTCCCGGCAATGATGATACCGGAACGATGTCTGCTTGGGCTATCTTCAATATGATGGGCTTTTATCCGGATTGTCCCGGAGAACCGGCTTATACGCTGTCTACTCCGGTATTTGATAAGGTGACCATAAAGCTCGACCCTAAGTATTGGGGACGCGACCAACTGGTGATAGAGACGGAACGCCCGTCGGCAGAGTCGCTTTATATCCGTGAAATGGAACTAGGAGGAAAAAAACTGTCCCGATATCGTATCACTCATGAAGAACTGGTGCAGAGTGGAAAACTGCGATTTAGTCTTCGATAGGTATTGTGAGTCAGGATAGCATCGGTGATGGTTTAGGTTGCCCGTCGTTGACAGAGTTCATGTCAGTGGCGGGCTTTTTTATGCAGGTTGGCTTCCGGTAGGTTGATAGGGTATTTCGAACCAGAATTCGGAACCTTTCCCCGGAATAGAGCTGACGCCCACTTTTCCGTTCATTTTCTCGGCAATCATGGTGCAGATGGAGAGTCCGAGACCCGTGCCTTGTTTAAAACTGTTTAGCTTGACAAAGCGTTCGAATACATCCTTTTGCTTTTCAGGAGGAATGCCGCAACCGGTATCACGGACAAAGAAGCGAATCCTGTCTTCTTGCGGCAGGTGATAACCAATGTCGATGAAACCTTCTTCCGTATGCTTGAGGGCGTTTGACAGATAGTTGTTCAGTACTTGTCTTACCCGTTTGGGGACTGTGTGAATAATACAGTAATCCGCACCGGGCAGGAGACGTATACTGACTTCGGACGGAAGTTTCAGTTTTGCCATCGTCTGCATTTCATCAAGCGTCTTGTTTACATCCATATCTCCTTCTGTGAATTCGAGAATGCCAGCTTCGATGCGTGACAGGTCGAGAATATCATTAATCAGTTGCAGCAGCAGTTGGGTGTTTTCTTCGATGATATGTATGTATTCCTTTGTATCTTCGTCTTGTATATAATCGGAAAGTATGGAGGAGAATCCGACGATGGCGTTTAGCGGAGTACGTATCTCGTGGCTCATGTTGGCGAGAAAAGCCGATTTCAGGCGGTTGGCTTCTTCTGCTTTCTCTTTGGCTGCCAGCAGTTCGGTGATGTCCAGTGCAGAACTGACAATCCACCTCTCTTTTCCTTTGTTGTAGGACACCAGCGTTTTGTGAAACGACAGAATATACTCTCTGCCTTTGGGATTGACAAAGTGTTTGATGTAGGACTGGGGAATTTCCGACTCTTCAACTTCTTTGTCTGTCTCTTGGATGAAATTATCTTGCATTAGGGGTTTGAACTCCTCTTCATAGTGTCCCACAATATCCTCAGCGGGGACTTCCATCATCTCTGCCGCTTTTTTGTTCCATATCAGGTAGCGTCCTTCATCGTTTTTATCTTTTACTGTAGTGGCGATGGGGAGGTTCTCCAGAATACTTTCAAGGAAGAAACGGTATTTTTCGTTTTCCCGGCGTTGGACTTCATCTTCCGTAATGTCGCGTATGAAGGCTATGACATAATTTCTGTTGAGGTAGACCATGCGCACTGCGATATATAGTTTCTCACCACTTTCTATTCTTATCTTTAGGGTCAGGCTGTCCGAAGTGCGGGTATTCAGTACGCGTAACAGCGACGTCATGTATTTCCGGCATTCATCGGCGTCTGTCACCAAATCTTTGATGTTGAGAGTTCCCAGGTTTTGGAACGGAAGTCTGTTCGCCTTTTCGGTAGGTGTATTGAGCAGTTTTACGACAAAACCTTGTCTGTTCAGCAGATATACCGGAATGTCTATTGCCCGGATAATCTGCCTGTTCAGACTTTTGTATTTATAATTTATCCAGTATAGAAAGCTTGCAGATGTAGCGGCAATCAACAGAAATAACTGTATTTCTCCAAATAATGTAAGATGCATACGCGGTATCTTTCATTTCGTCTGTCCCCGTTGACGAAGGTTATTATATAAAAAGCGCGAGGACTGTTATTGCCTATCTGCATTCGAGGCTCTGGAAAATGCCCACGTCATAAATAGACAACAGTCCCCACGCCTAAGTATATAATAACATAGACGTGAAGAAACTGTTGCTATCATCCCATGACGTTTATTGAATTTTCCAGATTTATAAAGTAAAGCCCTAAAATGAAAACAAGAGCTAAACAAGTGCAAATAAAACCGCTTATTTACAATTGATTATAGTGTACTTGATGTTTTCAGTTGTTTTCTTTCTTTTCAGTTGATTGGTTCTTTTTCGGTACAATTTTGTTTCTCGTTTGTTTCTCAATATCGACCTTTATTCATATCTTTGCAACAGAAACAAAATTATGAAGGGATCGATATGCCACGAGTAAAGAAGCCTACAAAAGTAAAAGAGCCTGTCCGCCTTCGGACAAAGAAGCTGGCAGATGGAAGCCAAAGTCTGTATCTTGATATATACCGTTTCGGCAAACGAACATACGAATATCTTAAGTTGTACCTCATTCCGGAAACGGACAACAATGCCCGTCTGCAGAATCAGGCGACCATGAATGCCGCCAATGCCATCAAGTCCAAACGCATTATCGAGCTGACCAACGGCGAGGCCGGTATAGAAACCAAAGAGAGAGTTTACCTGCTTGACTGGATGAACACCTACAAGGAGAACCAGGCCAAGCGTGGCAAAAAGGACGGTTATCAAATTGACATCACTATACGCATCTTGAAGGATTATGCGGGAGAACGTATGTTGATGGATCAAATAGACAAGACATTCTGCCAGAATTATCTTGACTACCTTCAGTCCGAATACCGTTCCAGAGGCAAACGAGTGTCGAATTACACACTGCATACTTATTACCGGGTATTGAACGGAGCCTTGAATGCGGCTGTCAGGGCCGAGATCATCAAGTCCAATCCTTTCACGAAAATCAGCAAGTCGGAAAAGATCCGTCTGCCTGAAAGCAAACGGTCATACATGACCATTGAAGAGGTTCGGGCGCTGATTGCTACCCCGATGAAGAATGAGGCCGTAAAACAGGCTTATTTATTTTCTTGCTTCTGTGGGTTGCGAATAAGCGACATTATCGGTTTGAGATGGAAAGATGTTTTTGTGGACAGAGGACAATACCGCCTTGCTGTGTCCATGCAAAAAACCAAAGAGCCGATTTATTTGCCGCTTTCACCAGAAGCGTTAAAGTGGATGCCGGAGCGAGGAGACAAGATGGCGGAAGACCACGTCTTCGACTTACCGAGTCTAACGATGATAAACGTGCTGCTCAAACCCTGGGCTAAAGCAGCCGGCATAGACAAACGTTTCTCATTTCACACCGCCCGTCACACGTTTGCGACGATGATGCTAACGCTTGGCGCTGACCTCTATACAACCTCGAAGTTGCTCGGTCATGCCGACGTGAAGATGACACAGGTATACGCCAAAATCGTCAATCAGAAAAAGGACAATGCGGTCAATTTGGTAAACGGATTATTCGACTGAAACATGAATAGTCCTTTGTACCAGAGCGGCCATATATATTTTAGTTTACTTTAGTATCTATATATAAGGGAGAAAAACTAAACTAAACCATTTTCAAGTAAACAATTGAAAGGAAATCGGTGGCGAAAGTTTGATCCAAACAAGGGCTTTTACCGCCTTATATAAAAGGAACAAGTCGTCTATAGGATTGACCTTCCGCCAATGAAAAATATCTCTGAATAGGCTGCTGGAATATGCTGCCCAACTCGGATAACGGTTCCCGTTTCTTCTTTCTGTTCCCCTTATATTGCTTGATAGACGTGCGTGATGCCGGAGGAACTCAGATGGTAATTCTGCGTCGGAATATACCAACCTGTTTGCCACTTTATAATCAGGCCAATATTGGACAACGAGACTGCCCCTGCTTGCAGATTGTGTGGCAGCCCTCCCGCCGCCGAACGGTGGTAGGGGTATTAGGCTACTGACAAACAATAACATTATGTTCTGTTGTATATTATTGTATTTCAACAATATAAATATGAATTTTAGACATTGAGAAAATAAGGTTAATTCTAAAAATGTCACTATAATGTCACACTTTTAGATGAAGCAACAACCAATAGTAATTCCAAATATTACAGAAATAGTCTGGTTTATACTCTGTCAATGGGCGAATTTCAATTAAGCTATATCAGTTGTCGGGGGAATTATTGAATATTCTTGAAAGTAAATGCCTTGAGTAGATATGAGCCAATAAGGGTACAAACTTTAATCTATAAATGAACATAAAATGTTTTGCTACAACTATAATATGTCTATACGAAAAAATGTTATGTCGCCTCAAAACAGAAAAGGACATCAACAATAAGAGTTAATTTGCTTAAACCTAACGGGGAAAGAATAGTCTAATAATTGATTAGGTTATTCCTTTTCGCTATCTTTGAAATGCCATTAAATGATAAGTTATGGAATCAAATAGCCGGATAAAAGAAGGCGAATGGTTTTGTGCCATTGAGGGCTTGGCCATTCTTGACAAAGTATATGATTTTTATTTTGAGGAATATGACCGTATCCCTCAAAATAAGAAGATAGGCGACTATAACCGTTCTATAGTTCAATACAGACTGTTCTGCGATTATGACGGGCATCCAATAAAACGGAACAGATGTAAGATTTCCGGGGCGGACTATTGCAGTCCGATGTGTGCGAAATACGAGAAGGTGTTAAAAAGGAGCATCAAGGATAATCCCAAAGAATATGCCTCGTTTGTCAGATTCTTGAAAACTCCCCAAGAAAAAAGGAGTTGGGAACTGGTTTCTTATGCCATACCGGAAGGTCTTCATAAAGAAGCAATTCAAGACTTTGAGAAAATTCAGAAGAATTTGCCTCCTAAATTTACTTTTTCGGATTTGCTAAAAATTGCCACGGACAATCAATGTATTATCAATATGACTGATTCTGTAGAATACACTTGCGGTATTCCTTTATGGATTAGCGTCACTCTCAGCTACATTTTGGGTAATTACGCCGGAAAGAGGGTCTTGTTTGACAGATTTGATTATAAGATTGGAGGAACGGAGGCAAACGATGAGATTTAACAAATGGCTTCCTATTGTTTCGGCAATAAACATTGCTCTGTTAGGGTTGGCAATATATGTTTTTGGGCTGTATCAACATAGGGCAAGCATTGTGGCATCCCAAACTCCGATTACAAATTTTTCTATATTGGAAGTAAATTATAGAAAGCTTGGTTCATCCGTTAAAATAGCATATAACGGCAAAGAATATTATACAGGCATACCTATACCCTATTCCAAACGTAAGACCGAGAACGTTGAAAAATTAGCGTATTACTACGACGCAAAGAACGATACCATATTCTGGGAAAGGGAACTTAACAAAAGGTATGTCGTGTTCTATTTCATCGTGTTTTTATTTTCATTGCTACTTTGGGCATATCCTGAAGTGCGGAAAGGAGGTAAGCGATGAAATTCATATACCTTATATTTTTCGGCATATTGTACGTGTTCAATTTTGTCATGGACTTCTTTCGTTATATAGGAGCCACCGTGCGTTATATTTTCTTCAAGGTGATAGGGCGCAAACGCTCGTACCATGATTTGTGGATGGAAAGTGAAGTGATAAATAATATATGCGGTTTGGGTTTTCTGCTGACTTTGATTGTTGCTGTGATGTTTTTGTAAATAATATTATGGGTATTATGGAACAAGCTGATAAAAGAACAGATATAAATAATTTCTGCCCTATTTGTGGATATCCACTTGGCAATTACAATCCGTGGGGTGTTGATGGAAAGACTCCGACATACGATATCTGTCCATGTTGCGGTGTGGAATGGGGTAATGAAGATTATACGCAGAAATCCCTAACAGAATACCGCAATGCATGGCTGGCAACCGATTGGCGAATGGTTCAAGGAACAGTTCAACAAATTAAGGCAGAACATTCGCTGTCCCATACAGCCGCAAAGGAAAAGCAGGGGGATGAAACTGTAATCGGATATTGCATTGAGAAACAAAAAAGTACCGTCCATAAATGACTGATAAACGGTACTTTTTTTGTAATTTTGTTATCGGATTTCAAAATAGGAAATATATAATGAAAAGGTATTCCAAAATAGCAATTATCACAGCTTCTATAATTGGCCTATATGTTTTTGCATTGTTGTCTTTTGGCTTCCCTATACCCAGAGGTCATAAAGTTAACAGTGATTATTATACCTACTATCAAAATATCAGAGGCATATACTATATCTCTGTTGAACATTCGCTAAACCTGATCAATTACGGTAATTGGGGATACCTCAAAGACGTGGACAAGGCAACATTTATGGTATTAGATGACAACTTGGCAAAGGATGCAACACATGTCTGGTTTGGAAGCAAGTTGATAGAAAACGTAGATGCCAAAACATTCCATATCAATGCCAACGGAGTTGCGTGTGATAAAAACAATGTCTATATCCGCGATTTCTCCAGCAGCAGTTCATTCATAAGACCTTCCCATAGCAGCATAGATGCTGAAACTGCCGAATATTTCGTGTATCGTCTTGGCCGCAGGTCGGATGAGTGGATACGAGACAAAAATTACGTTTACTACAATGATAAGAGAACTGATGTCGATAGAAACAGTTTTAGGATTATAGGCGAGGATTGGTTTATAGACAAGAACTATGTCTATCAGACTGTACCTAATTCTAAAACAGGACAGTGGGAACTACAGCGTATAGATTCCTTGCAACATCCTGTTGAGCCGGGGTATCAATATTTCCGCAATGGCAGAAATGTTATTTATGGTGATTCTGTAATCGTTCGGAATATAGATATTAAACGTTTTGAGGAAATCGGTGTCGGCAAATATTTAGTTAATGATATGCTCTTCTTGAATGGAGAACCTTTCCTCAAAGACTCATTAGATGTAGAAAATGCCACGTTCTATTTTTACGGGCGTATTGCAACCGACAAACAGTATGTATTCTTTGACAGGAAGCAACTAAATGACATTAACGCCGCTACTTTTCATCAAATTAGCGATGAAGTCTTTGAAGATAGAAACTACATCTATACTATAAAAGAAAATTCATGGAACGATGAATATCCGTTCGATAAAAAGAAGAAAGAGTATTAAGAAATCAATCATAAACAGATATTTCTCCAAAAAACATATGAATAGCAGCGGAATAATGAAACAAACTGATGATATTAGCAAAGTATTATCCACTTTTAAGACTTTAGCGGCTGCTCAGGTTGCCGCAACAGAGAATGGCGATTATAGAAAGGGCAATAAAGCCTTTAAACAAGTTATTAAAATTATTAAATACCTCAAGGGATTAGGACGAGTGAGTGAATTGGAGGCATTGTTGTCTGATTCCAATGTAGGGGTTAGAATGTTTGCAGCCTTTGGCTTACTGCAAACATCTCCAGATATTGCGGTTCCCATACTCAAGGAAATCGCACAAAGGGAAGACATACATTCTCTCACCGCGAGAACGACGCTTGAAGAATGGGAATCCAATACGCTAATATACCCATTCTGAGATTTCTTACTATATTATGGCAAAAGCTATGATATTGACCTATAAGCAATGTTGGATTTATGAATTAAATTAAATGGTTACAAATTGACTCCATCTCGACCTCTCTCAATTTTCCAATCATACAGACCCTCCGCCACATCGCCAACCTCCTTGAGTGTATGGCGATGTTTTATTTCGTCAAAAGGCTGTCGGCTCTCCGCATAGTCACAGAGCCATGCGCCGACCATATTCTGCTGTTCGGTCGTTTCCCCGTACTCCTGCATCACACTTTTGATGTCGGCGGCTTCGGACGGGGCGAAGAATGACTTGTGCTGTTCCGTCCCGAAATGGATAATCGCATCTATGGCTCGCCTGAAAACCTCGCTTGCCTTGTAGAGCATATCCGCAAACAGGCTTAGGATATGCCTGCTCGCTTTCAGCGCACTCTGCAACAGGCGGATGGCCTTGTCTTTCTCCGCCGTGGCTTGAATTACCGCTTGGCTGATGCGCTGCTGCTCGCTGTCCTTTTGTTCCTGAAGCCGCCGTACCACCTTGTCTCTTTCCATGCTAAGAGAGCGGCTTTGCACCAAAGCCCTGTCACGCTCCGCTTCGGTTTTCTGCTTTTCTGCTGTCAATGCCTTTGTCCGTTCCTCCGCCTTGTCCTTTACGGCTTCGGCAAAGGCTTTTCTGATGCGCTCGTTCTCGGCTTTCAGCTTGGCGTTTTCCTTTCCGACCGCAGCAGACTTGCCGACTCCCACAAGACTGCCGACGCTGTCAAGTATGCTGTCCACTTTCGCCTTGCGCTCGTCTTTGAGCTGCTGCTCCCTTTCGGCAATCTCTCTGTCGAGGGAAAGACGGTACTGCTCTTTCGCCTTGTTCTCGTTCTCTACAAAAATGAGTTCCGCTTCGGCTTCCTCCTTGGCGGCGATGGCGGCTTTCCTTGCGGCTTTCGCCTGTTCCGCTTCCTGCTTCTGTTTGGCGATGATGAAGTCGTTTCGTTCCAAATGCTCCTTGCCTGTCAGCTTCTTTGAGATGCCCCTCTGCATCTCCAGACACTCAGCCAAAACGGTCTGCATTTCGCACATGGCTTTCTCGTCCAGCTTGCAGGACTTGCCCGTATCGTGGTTCATCCAGTCCCATACGATGTGAGCATGGAGGTTGGGCTTCCATGTGGCATTGTCGCCGGGTATTCCGTAATGCCCCTCGTCACGGTGGATGAACACCTGCAAGGCTGTGATTCCCCAACGCTGCTTACACACCTCACAGAAGTGCCGCAGCTGCTCCATTGTGGTGTCGTCCTTGATGACGACCACGCCCTCCTTGAGCGGAGTGCTGCCACGGACGATGGTCACCTTACCAGTCTTCTTGTTCACCCTTTCCCGGTCTTTGGTCTGCATCGCCCGACCTGTCTTTTCCTTGACCATGGCGGCTATCTGATTGTAACGGTCGGTGAGCGTGTCTTCGCCGAAATCAGATGATACCCATGTCTCGTTTCCTGCCATGAGGTCGGTACGGATGTAGAACTTCTCACTGCGGATATTGGCGAGGTATTCCGCTGTCCGCCTGTTGTGCGCTTCGCTGCTGCCGATGTTGCACGGCTTGATGTTGATGGATGTCTTCTGTGCCATAGGTTTGTATGTCTTTTGAGTTTCACTTCGGGTTATTAGGGCAGAGCCTTAATCGGAGGGTGCAGGGAGAGGGTCACTTCCTGCTCCGGGTTCTTAGGGGTGGAAACCACTAAGCGGAGTTTCCAAAGAGAGGGTCACTCTTTGGTCGGGTTGCACAGGGCTGAAAGCCCTTGCCGGGTTCTTAGGGCAGAGCCATAAGCCCCTCGGGAGAGCCCACAACTTCGGAGTACAGCGGAGAAGTTATAGTAGGCTATATCTGGGCAAGCCCAGTCAATCACGCCACGCCTACGGAGTACCGCTGAAATCCTGCACTGTGCGCCCGTCAGTTTCTCCCGGCTATGTCGGGGTCTTCCACGCCGCCATTCGTGCCGTCCTGCGCTTCTTTCAGGCTTTCTACGGGGTCATTGCCATGCTGCCCGTTGCCGTTGTCTCCGGCATGTGAATTGTCGGTTTCGTCCTCCGCATCCGCTCTGTCATCCGACCTGTCGGAAACCACAGGCGAACAAAGGGAAGAAGAAAGGGCGGCTGCTCCGCCTGCCATGTAGTCCGCATCCTGCCTTGGGCATTGGCAACCGTCCGGCACGGTACACGACTTATCCTCCAGCGGCATATCATTAGAGTATGGTGTCCGTACTTCGTCTGCCTGTCCTTTGGAGACTGCCGCAGGCTTGACATAATGGGGGCTGGTCAGCAGGACACCATCCACATACCACCCTGTCAGGAAATGCAGGGTGTGTACGGAAGTACGGTTGTTAGTTCGGGTGGTCAGCACACCGAGCCTGTTGAAGCTGTCGATGAGCTTTCCGATGGTCTTTCGGTTGCAGCCCATGTACTCCGCCAGTTCCACATCGGAAGCTGCCGCCTGTCCCACCTCCAAGTCTATCTCAACGCCCTTGATACGGAGGGTGGTCTTTGTCCGCACGGCGGCGGTCATAAGTCTGTGCAGACATTTCTGCCTGTTGATGGCGGCTTTGCCGTCCAAAAGGAAATCCCACTGCCCGGCGGAAAGGATGGTGCAGTAATGTATGGTCTGTTCGTTCTTGCACATAGTCTATGATATTTACAGGTGTTACACTGGTCAGCTACCTGCCCATGCCGTACCCGTGTTCCGGCATGTGGTATTCCCTGTCCGCTGCGATGTGGTTCAGCACATCCTGCAAACGGTCAAGCTGTTCATGGTCAAGCACCCGGATGGCGCTGATGGTTATCTTCTGCGTGGCAATCCTGCGGTGGGCGATGTTGTTCTCGCTCATCGTGCCGTCACCGTCCGCATGGACGGAACGGAGGTAGGCATTGACCGCTTCCGTCTGTTCTTTTGATGGGTACGGTGCTGCCCACCTGTCCTGAATGTAGCCGACCATTTTGCCGACCGCATCAGCTAAAAGAGGGTCATGCCGTGCGATGATGTCCGTCAGTTGTTCGATGTTCATTTTTTATTCCCTCCCTCTATTCGTTCGATGTCCGTCAGACGGTAGCAGTTCTTTCCGCCGACCTTGTGGCAGGTCAGGTAGCCGGACTTGTTCC
>OLIS01002444.1_pt1 | contig 12021 bp, 27 predicted proteins | sample 1601351 | NCBI WGS metagenome assembly OLIS01 (sample SAMEA2452122, study PRJEB22498) | human gut metagenome | biome: human feces; feature: human gut; material: feces | place: Australia | collected 2012
AGACGAAAGTCTTTCAGTTCAAACCGTGGGGTTTTCATTCTTCATCGTCCTCCTCGTCTCTCAAAACTCCTACCCAACACTCCATCGGGAAGGCAACCCAACGCAGTTTTCCCTCAAAGTGGAGTTGCATAGCCCAAGACAAACCGTACTCTTTGGCTCCCGGCGTTTGGTGCGCCACAAGCCGCAGGTTTTTCTCGCCCTTGCGGATGTCCTCCGCGGAGATCCCCTGCTTGAGCAGGCTTTCATACGTTTCTTTGTTGAGTTTCCCTGATCCCTTTATCATTCCTCGTCCTCCTGGTCCCACGGGCGGAAGCGGTCGACGTCTATGGAGAGGTTGGCTTCACTCAACCATTCGTAATCTTCGGAGTCCCCTACGGGAACGTAGCGAGCGGCGAAGTGGTACGTTCTCCCGTCTACGCAGCGCTCGACTCTCATCCAGACTCCCTCCGGCGGCTCGACTTCTGGGAAAGCGTTCCATCCGTGCGGGTTGTACCTGTGAATCTCTTTGACTTCGTCATCAAAGAAGGCCAAGTTGAACCGATGCAGGTCGAATCCTGGGCTTTCTAGCTTTTCACCGAACTCGACGAAGATCATGCCGTCGTCATGATTTGCGTGTTGGAGTCTCTTCGAGAAGTCTCCATCACTAAGTGCATCCAGTTGCACTTGAAGGTTCTTATCTTTGAGGCAGAACGTCATTCTTCATCTCTCCATTTCTTCAGCAGTTCTTCTTCCTCGATCCGATCGAGCTGCCGGTCGACCTTCAGCACTTGGCACTTGCCGATCTCTTCGGCAAGCTCAGGGAAGAGGAGCTCGAGTTGCTCGATCATGATCAGCGTGTCGGCGAACTCTTCGGCCATCTGCTTGAAGTGGAGTTTCGTCGGGCGTTGAGAGTAGCGCATGACGGCAGACGTGGCTTCGGAGAGCTCTTCAGCCGTTTTGCTCAGCTGGCTCATGGGGCCGTAGTGTTCGGCGATGCTGCGGAGTTTGCTGGCGTAGGTTGTCCGTTTCACTTGATCTCCTTTGCTTTCTCATGCTCGGCCAGGTCACTGGCTGACATCAGCTTGTAGGTGGTGATGTAGCGTCTGAGATCGAGGCGAGCGCCGAACTTTTCGTCAAGCCAGTTCTCGCCGTCCCACTTCACGATCAGTGTGAAGACGTCAGAGGGATTGTCGCGGGGCACGAAGCGCATGGCGTACATGCCGACGTTCTTCGGGATGATGAGCGGCCATTCGTAGGGATATGGGTCAATCATTTTTTACCTCTGTTTTCAGTAGAAAAACTCGGATGGTGTTGTCTGGCTGTTTCATGCACTTGCATTGAAAGCCGGTGAAGACAGGGCTTGCCAGATGCGGGTCAAGGATGTTGGAAGCACCATGGAACGCTCTATGGATTGCATTTGCTACGCTCGTGGCAGCCATGTCCTCGCAGTCGAAGATGAAGGTGTTGGAGAAGGGCTGCATGTCGCGTAGCTTCTTCAGAACGCGAGGCCATACGCTGAAGTCTCGAGGTCGACGCTTGATTGGACTTTCCTTGGCCGGTCGTTCGACCTTACGCTCGATGTGTGGCTCTTCAATGGCTTGTTTGTCCTCGATGCTCGTGAGGATGTCGTCATGGGCACACTCGAGACTTGAGACGGATCCAGCATCAAGACCGTATGCTGGGAGTCTTACGTACACTTCCAAGCCCGTCAGCGGATAGGTCGCTTTGATGAGCAGCCCCTTTTCGTCGATCGTTGGAGGGCATTTGGTCAGCTCGCTGACGATTTCCAAGAGCGCGATGCTGACGTAGCACGTCCTCTCTTCTGAGAGCTTTCCGATCATTCGTCCCATAGCTATCTCCTTTTCTTGGGGTTGGACAATTTGGCTGCAGAGTTGCAGGCCTCATCGTGAATCTTTTTCCGTAGTTCTCTGATGTCATCGAGCAGTAGCTGAACGGTGTACTGGAGACCTTCTGCCAAGCGTTCGCTTTCCTGAGCAGCGATGCTCATCTTTGAGAGGCTCCTTGGCTTGCCTTCTTGCCGGATGCTATAGATCTCAGAGAACTTCCTGATGAGGGCGTCTGCCTGGGCATTGATGGAGCAGGCGCGATCAGACAGGCGATCTGCGTGGATGCAGGGCGTTGAAGCCTTCGGTTTGATGGGACGCCATTCGGCGTAAAGCGGTGTCATCACGCTGCCCCCAAGATCACGTCATAGATGTAGACGGCGGAGCCGGCCAGGGCGCCGAGGAAGCTGCCAATGGCGACACCTGCCGCTGCGAGGAATACGACGAGCCCGACGAATCCAACGAGGAATTCGCAGAAGAGTAGAAAGTCTTTGAGCATGTTCTGGCTACAGATGGTTGGTTGATCTAGGTAAGCGCTCTTCCTGAGGGCTGACAATGCTCGGACGGAACCGGAACGAGCGAAGGGAGGAAGAGCGCTTGCCAAGATGCCCTCAATGAGGGCCGGAGGTCAGCAGATGTACTCGATGAGCTGTGGATGGTCTTTCGCGATTCTGAGGAAGACCATCTTTCGAATGTCGTCTTCAGTTGTGCTGGCCGGAACGGAGAAGCTCATGGGCATGAGGACTGCGCTGATCTCTCGACCGCTCCAGAGGTTGAAGGCCGTCATGCCGTAGCGCACGATTATGTGCGTCTTGAGGGTCTCGTTCGGAAAGTCCTCCATTGACCAACTCAGGCGATAGCCGACGCGACCGACCTCATGGATTTGCTCCCGGTAGACGATCATTCCGTCACGCATGCGGATCTCCTTTCAGGACAGATGAGGTCGATGTACTGCGGGTATTCATCGCAGATGATGCGGATGATCTTTTCAAGTGCTTCTCGACCGCTGATGTCGCATGCGACGTGAATCTTTCGTATGGGTATCAGCTGCTCGATGTCCTCCAACGTCCTGAGGTCGAAAGAGTGAAGGTCGAAGATGAGGCGACAGAGCCGTCCCTCTCGTTCTCCGAGCCAGGTGAGGTTGTAGCCGACACCGTTGACCGTGCGGATTCGACGACCTTGGGTAATGGGGTGTGACATTGAGTCCTCCAGTAGGGTCAGATGGCGCCGAGCATGAGGAGCGTCAATGCCGCGGTCGCTGGAATGGCTGCGAGTAAGGCGAATCCAAATCGAAGCTCGCGACGGTCTTCTTCCTCGGAGCAGAGCGGTCCGCGGTAGTCCTGGTCCGGGGCGCCGAAGACGAAGCGGGAAAATGCCGGCGGAAGGTGGGCGACCATGCGAAGAAGCGTTGTCATTTGGAGCTCCTTTCAGGGGAGGTGAGAATGGGGGTGTAGACGTCGGGGTCAAACCAGTTTTCACGTAGAGTCACCACGGACGCAGATTCGAGAGGGTTGGCAGCGCCGATGGGGCCATCGCAAAGGCACACCACCAGCGACGGGTCAACCGTCTCTAGCGCCACCTTCAGTTGACCGACAGTGAGGCGGCCATATTCGACGGCACGCGAGAGGCAGCCTCTGGTTGCGCGCTTATGGTTGAGCACGATGGCCTGCTTGCGAGCGGGTTTGTTGTCGGTGTTGTTCATGATGGATTCCCGAATTGCTGGGCTCTCCTCGCAGTGAGAAGATGGATGGTGAAGCAATTACCCAACCACTCACTGGAGGAGATACTTATGACTTCAAATGACAATGGCAAGAACGCGTTTACCAGCGATGAAGCGACGAAGATCATCTGCACTGCGCTTACGAACGGCTCCCTTGTGCTTCCGCTTAACAAGAAGCTTCAGGACCTTGGCCTTGTGCAGTTCGTCAAGCTTTGCGCCGGCAAAAACGTCATCAACGACGAGGACGACGTTGAAGAGGTGCTTCGGCAGGCGCTCATCCACTGGGAGGGCGAGAAGCTCGCGGCGTTTGCGCGCGCGGATGCTCTTTACCTTCTTGCTCTCCGGAAGGCGTTGACCGAGGGAATCACTGAGAAAGAAGCCCAGAGGATCCTCTTCTCTTGGGGCTAGTCGCCCGTGGAGCTCCTCGAGGGTGTCGAGGAGATCAGGGACCCCCATGCGGTAGCAGTTATTTCGGAACGACTTCACGAAGGCTGCGCATTGACTTTTCCAAATGTCGATCGCGGCCTCTTTGCTTATGCGCTTGATTTGGTCGGTCATGCCGCCCTCCTTTCTGACACGGACTGCTTCGCACCCGGTTCAAGGATCGGATCTAGGTTCTCGTCTGCGGCAATTGCACATACAAGTGCGGTGCGGGCGACAGTGTCAGCGAGAAAGCCGATCGAGAAGTACGTCTCGTCGCAGTAAATGCGTTCTGAGAGTGTCCAGGTCAGCAGGTCCTGCATGGCTGTCTTCTTGATGTCGAGGACGAGGCGGGAGTATTCGTCTCGGATGTCATCGCTAGGAAATGCGGGGGCGCCTGCGAGCTCTGCCGCCATTCTGGTCCGCACGAGCTTGTAGTACTCGTGCTTGCGGGCTAAGGCGATGTAGGGGCGCATGAAGGCGCTCGTCAGGGCAAGTTGGTCAGTGGTGTCGGTCATGGTTCATTCATCAAGTTCGATGTCATCTGCGATGTCGTTGAGCCAGGCAGCGGTGTTCTTGATCTTGTTGGCTTCGTCGAGAAGGTTGAGGACGTCTCCGCGAACACAGAGGCTGTAGGCGTGGCGCAGCAGTCGGCGGACGATAAACAGACGGCGACATTCATCGGTATCAAGCTCTGCGGCCGGGAGGTCGGAGAAGTGCTTTTCAAGCTTCTTGCGGATGGCTTGGACGTCGAGCGCCGTGGTGGAGAGAGTTTCAGTGTTTGTCATGAGAAAACTTCCGTTGTTTGTTTTTGCGCCGGCAAGTTACGCTTGCGTTGCGTGAAGAGATAATAGCGCCAAATCGAGCAGGAAGCAAGTAAAAATTGCTGTTGAGGCAAGCGGAATTTTGCGGATGCAACAAAAAAACCCGCTTCTAGGCGGGGTTTTTGAGGAAGTTTTGGGTTAGATCAAAGTACGTCAGCTCGAATCTGGAGGACTAGGCGCCCGACAACCGTGATCGTGTCGGCGATCTCCCTAGGTATGGTTTGTGGCGGGTACATCTTGTTGTCTGACAGCAGCGTGAGGGACCCGTCGATATTGACTTGGACGCGTTTAATGAAGATTCTCGTTTCTGCCTGCAGGCAATAGATGCCGTCAGCAAGGATCGTCGTTTGGTTCTTGTCGATTACGGCGGACGAGCCGCGCTTGAGGGTAGGTTCCATAGAGTCGCCGAGCGTGTGGATGATGTGCAGGTTGTTCACGCCAGTTACGCCCGGCCACGACGAGGCCGCCGAGGGGGATACGCCGATCAGTTGAACGGGGGAGAGATCGTCTCCGGGGTTCCCGCCGCCACCGCAAGAGCCGTACACGTCAAGGACCGGGATCAGGACGAGATCGGAGGTTTCTCCGACGCGAGAGGAAGGCTCACCTTTTTCGTCGATGACAACGATGTTTTCTCCCGTGAGGAGGGAAACGGAAACGCCTAGCAGCTCTGCCAGTCTGCGAAGGTTGGAGAGCGTAGGCGCGGCGCCAGACGCCCAGCGCGTGACTGCTTGGCGGGAGACTCCAAGAGCTTGAGCAACCTGTTCATGAGTCAAGCCCTTGCGTTCGATGGCGAGGGAAATAGGGGTTTGCATGGTGAGCTCCACAAAAGAGGTTGGGCTTGCTTACCTAACGAGTATGCAAGGAAATCTTGCTTAACGCAAAGCAAGAACAGCTTGCGACCATGTTTCGCGTGTGGCTATAATTGCTTGCGTCTGGAGGTCTGAATGACACGTACTACTTGCAAGCTCAATCCCGTGCAGATGGCGATCCAAGCTGCGGGCGGGCGCAAAAAGCTCGCCGAGAGCCTCACTCCGCCTATCACTAGACAGGCGGTGGAGCTTTGGCTACATAACGGCGAGGTCCCGCCTCGTCGAGTCGCCGAAGTGTCGAGGCTCACGGGAATACCGAAGCATCTTCTTTCTCCCCTGTTCAAAAAGGATTCGTAATGTCCGACTACGACAACACAAGGTACTACTGGCTTCAGCTACGTGAAGAGTTTTTTGAGAGCGACGAAATCGACTGGCTTGAAGAGCAGCCGAATGGCCCCGCCCAGGTGCTCTTCTACCTGAAGCTGTGCCTCAAATCACTCAAGACGAACGGGCTGCTGGTCCGCAGGGTGGGTCAGATGCTCATCCCGTATGACGCAGAAAAGCTCGCCGACTTCACTAGATCCGACGTCAACACTGTCCAGTGCGCAATCGTAAATCTGAAGATGTGCGGGCTTGTTGAGGTCTTGGAAGACGGGACGATTTTCATGGCCCATCTGTCCAACTTGATCGGTTCAGCCAGCGGCGGCGCCTTAAAGAAGCAACAGCAGAGAGCCCGCCGCGAGTTGGGCAAAAGTGCCTGTCGCCCAGTGGTGGACGATGAGGTTGACAAAGGGGTGGACAAATGTCCACCAGAGTATAGAGATAAGAGATTAGAGACTAGAAGGGAGGATATGGGTGGAAATTCGGCGCCTCTTGACGACTACGACCTGATCGCCGACGAGGTCGGCTCTGAGTTCGACGTTGTCGAACCCCCGCCCGGACCGCCCGCGTGCAACGAGGAAAAGGATCAAGGCTCACGCATGCCGCCGTGTCCCTACGACCGGATCGTGACCCTCTACCACGAGATCCTGCCTGAGCTCCCCAGGGTGGCCACGCTCACATCCAAGCGCAGAAGCTGGATCACGGCACGCTGGCGCTCTGTCTGCACGACCGAGAAGGTCGCGAGTCAGGCTGACGGGCTTGACCTCTTTCGGGGGTACTTTTCCTTGGTACGAAAAAGCCCCTTCCTGATGGGGTTGAAGCAACCAGGAAAGGGCCATAGCAGAACGTTCAAGGCCGACTTGGAGTGGCTCATGAACGAGTCAAATTTTACCAAAGTCGTGGAAGGGAAGTACGCGTGATGGGAGCCGAAAAAACGGGCTTTAAAACCCGTCAGAAAGAACGGGTTTTAAAAACCGTCTAAAAAGGTAGCGATATGGCAGACATTTTTCAATCGATAGCCATCTTATGCGTGGCAATTACGGGCATCGCCTTGACCCTGTACTACCGGGGGCTGCGGGATCGCGTGGATGTGATCCAGAGGTGGATGAACTCTGTCAGAGAGCAGTCATCGACCCTGAGCTCTTACGAGGCGCCAGAGAGCTCTCCTGATTCCAAAGACGGGACCGGGATGGATTCGCGGAGCGTCTTATGAAGCCATCGCCAGCGGTAGTCGACGGAGATCTCTATGGATTCTGCGGGCTTATGGAGCCTGACCCAAAGCCAGATCCCTTCTTCGAGGGAATTGGCGGAGGTCTGAAAATCGACGGGGATCGAATCTGAAAACTCAATGTTTCCAAAGTCTCCGAACCCGTATCCGAAAGTGCCATTGGTTCTGCGTCCGACATCAAAACCTTTGGCAAGGAGACGACCGAACCGAACGTTTTGCAAATGACTTTCTCCGTGGGGTGGTTGATGGACTGTGTTGGGGAACACACCTCAATCATCCCACGGAAGCAAACAAAAGGAGTTGCCGCTATGGCAGGGTTTCTTTCAAAAGCGATCAGCGAACAGAAAGCGCGGCCGCGTCCGGATGAGGGCAACGGTTCCTACATGGTGCCGACGTCGATGGCATGTCCGGCTACCGGCTGTCCGTTCCCGTGCGATACGGGTCGCAATGGCCGGTTTCTCTGCTCATTCCATACGGGCGTGCAGTCGCAGTACTGGCCGCTCGTCACGGAGATTCTGCAAAGGTATTGGGCCGTCTGGCAGATGGCCATCATTCACTACCAATGCTTCAACGACTTGGAGGCAGCGACTGAAGTGATTCACCAGATCAACGCGGATCCCGTCATGCGGGCGGCAGGCATCGAGATGCTGAGTGAGGCCGAGATGAAGGCGATGTATGGGCGCGGATCTGGCCACTTCCCGCTCGACATCATCTCGACCATGATCCATCGTGAGATCGAAGTTGGGATCGCCAAGAAGCGCGAACGTGACGCCGGCAAGCAACAGGCAAGGCCGTCGGCAGCTGAGCGGGTGAGGTCGCTTTGTCAGCGTATAGGTCATCGTGCGGCGCCGATGGCGTAGCCGGTTTGAGGAGTTGAACTGGAATGGTAGTCGTTGAAGGTGAGCCGATAGGCAAGGGGCGCCCTCGTGTGAGCTCGAGATCAGGCACTGTCTACACGCCGCGAAAGACTGTCGCGTATGAGGATGCGCTTCGCTTCGCTGCAAAACTGTCAAAAGATCGGCTTGGTATGGCCCCGGCCATTGCGATCATTCGAGCTTTCTCAGAACCGCCGACCTCATGGTCGCAGAAGAAAAAGAAGGTGGCAGTCGGCGGCAGGGTTCAGAAGATCACGAAGCCGGATATAGACAACGTCGTGAAGTCGGCTCTGGACGGCATTCAGGACGTGTGCTTTGAGGACGACAGACAGATCGTTGCCTGCGTGGCCATCAAGGCCTATGACGTTCGGGCGAGACTCGAGATCGAGTTGCTTGCGATCAAGGATGAGGGAGAGGTGCTCATCGCGCAGGGTGAGGTCAGAAGCTTCGAGGGGTGTTCGCTTGAGGATTTGCTGGCAAAGGTACTGGGAGGAGGTAGTTGTGGAGCGAGACTGGCAGACGGTGAAGAGGCTGGAGAACTGGTTGAGGGTCTTCGCGCCGCGTAGGGCAGTCTCTTCATGGGGGCGAGCACCATTCCTTGCGTTGGAAGAAACTCTTTTGAGGGAGTATGGACGCGATGAGAATGCACCGTGCAAGGCGGCGCCGTCTAAACAGTTGGATCTGGCTGACGCTGAAAAGGTCGAGACGGCTCTTTGCTCACCTCTCATGCCGGCTATCGAAAAGAAGCTGATCGTGACGTTTTACCTTGCTAAGGATGTCCAGTGGTCCGCGTTCGGTCGACTCTGTCGGGCAGCGGGGACGAGTAGGCGCCATGCAGCCGATGATCTGATGGCGGCCGAGTGGCTGCTAGGGAACTTGCTCCGTCGGATCTACGATGCCTGAACAAGATTTTTGCTGTTTAGTGTAAGCAGACGTAAAAAGAGGGGTGCAGACCTTGAAACGGGTTCTCTATACTTTGCTCATGAATTAGTACGAAGCTGTGAATCAGCCAAAATGAGCGCACGCGCAGGCCGAAGTGTATCTGTAGCAAGCGCTCAAGGCGCTAGTTCTTCTCTGAGTCGCGGCCGCAAGGGTGACATCGAGAAACTCCGAAGAAAGACGAAAAGGGCGACTTCGAAAGAGGCCGCCCTTTTTCTATTGATGGTTCGCTACCTTAGGGCAGTTTGCTCCGAGGTCGGGGCGGGGAGAAATCCTCGCCCTCTCTAATTACTTGGGTTACCTATGAAGAAAGCTATTGTGGCGGCCATTGCGGTCGCCTTTTTTGTTTCTACAGCGGCAGAAGCACGTGGCGGTCGAGGCTTCAGCGGCGGTCGATCGTTCTCCCGTCCTGCTCCCACGAAGAGCTATGCACCGAAGCGCACGACCGTTGTGAAGAAGAACACGACCGTCATCAACCAGACGGTTCATCAGTCCTCCAGCTCAAGCGGTGGCGGTTTCTGGTCGAGCATGGCCGGATCGGTCGTAGGCGCAACCGCAGGTTCAATGGCGGGCAATGCGATCTACGATTCCATGACGAAGGACGACAAGGAACAGCAGGCCGCACAGCCCGCACAACCGCAGGTCATCTACGTTCCCGTCGATCAGAACGGAAAGCCGATCCCGCAGGCTCAATAAAACAACCCCCGCAAGGCGAAGAAACCTCACGGGGGTTTTGTTGCCTGCGATTATTTGCGAGGCTTGCTGTCAACGCTGTCCCAGACAATCATCGTCCGACGCGCCCCTTGGATATTCTCTCCGTTGGTCTGGTAGAACGAACCAGAGGACGTACTGGACGTGATTGGCTTGGGAGGTTGAGGTCTTGGTGGTGGGGCTTTCTTGTTTTCAGCCATCAGCACTCCTAATAATGATCGGCCAAGAAGGAAACAGTAGCCCCAGCCAGGCCGAGAGCGGCAGAGGTTACAAGGTACAAGTTCAAGTCTCGAATCTTTTTCCCTTTCTCTGAGTGAATGTCTCTCAGGTACTGGACGGCACCTTCTAGCTCCCTGATCCAATTCTGCTTGACCGCAAAGGGCTTGCCGGATTCGTCGTCGCCATACGCTTCACATAGAAGTTCGTAGTACGACGGTGCGACAACCGGGCGAAGCCCTCCACGCTCTCCAAGAAGAAGCCGCGTCCCTTTGATGAAGGCGAAGCAGGCTAGAAGCGCGGCAACGGTCAATGCCGACAGGGAGAGTGCGTCACACAGGGACAACTCTGAAAACTTGAATGACTTTGTCGCAAGAACCGCACCAATGGCGCTGGCAATGATGGCAGCGAGCCAAAGGTAGTTCTTGATGATGTCCAGTTGAGTTTTGTGGTGATCTGAGGAAAAAAGCTTGTGTTCCTCGAGTAGCTTGTTGAGCACAACGTCGGTAAACGCTTCGTACTCGCTCCAACTCGTTTGGCTGTCTGATGATGTCGATTGCATTCTTTCTACTGGTTTGCTTGTTAGTTGCTTTCCCATTCTATTCTTGTTGAACAAAAGCTCGACGGGATAGCCTTTGGTCTGAAACACAAGAATGTACCAAGACAAACCCCGCGAGGTTGTTCTCCTCACGGGGTTGTTTTTTTGGTTCATCTCGGAAGTCCGTGGAACGCGGCCTTCCGAGATGAACCTTTTATTCAGGTGAAGGATGCCGATCTTGACTCTCTGCAAGTATCCAGGCTGCCGCAAGCCGGTCCCGCTTGGCGCCAAGTACTGCGAAGCACACAAGGCCGCAGGCGAGGCTCGTGACGCGAAGTTCGCGGCCGATCGGGAGAGGCGCCGGACAGAGAGAACCGGCTCGTCGGCTGCTCGAGGTTACGGCTACAAGTGGCAACGCCTTCGAGCTCGAATCCTAGCAGCGCATCCGCTATGTGTTGAGTGTGAGAAGCGCGGGATCATCAAGTTGGCGACCGACGTCGACCACATCAGGCCGCACAAGGGGAACCCGTTCCTCATGTGGGACGAGGACAACCTTCAGCCGCTCTGCCACGAGTGTCACAGCCGAAAGACGGCGCGTGATGACGGTGGGTTCGGAAATCGGAGTTGATTATGGTCAGAAAGTTGGTCCGTGTTAAGGAGACAGAGTTCGAGTTGAACACGAAGACGAGAGGTTCAGAACTGACGCTATGGGTCGACTGCTCAATGGAGAGGTTCGTTGCATCCATAGGCGGCGTGTCCTTTCAGTTCCGGAACTTGCATCGTGAACGTTTGATCGATGACCGGTTCTGGGCGGGCTTTAGAGTAGAAGATCCGTTATCTGAGTCAGCTGCCCAAGAGCGACATCAGCCCCCTTGCCAACAAGTTTGCCTAATAGGTCTTTTGCCAGGTCGGCAGGGACGCTCTTGATCTGATCGAGGAAGCTGTCCTTCTGCTCTTGGGTGAGGCTGGAGGCTTCAACGGCGTTGGCCAAGAGATCGCGGATCGTATCCGGATGAAGCTTGACGGTTTGAACGTTAAGGATGGCGCCCAGGCCTCCGTCGTCAAGTATGAAGTCGATCCCCTTTTCGGTTATGCGTGGTTGATCTCCTCCACCTACAAAACAGTCTCCAGTCCCTGAAAACCTGATGCTCGGGCCGTCTTCGATCAATCCGTGTTTTTCCAAATAGACAATGTTCGCAATGAACTTCTCGTCGTCTTCTTTCCTCAAAGCTTCGCAGTGTTTCATGGTTTTCTCAAAGAGCGGGAAATCGTGAAGTAGAAAAGTGAGGAGATCGTTCTGGTATTTGCGATCCAGTAGCAGCGGTCGGTCCATGAAGGCCTCCGTGGTGAGTGAAACAGCAAACAAACATTACCACGGAGGCTTTGGTGGCGCCGAACGGGGAGGGGCGGGGACGAAGTAATCCGCCCCTATGCACTAGACCGCGACCGACCACAATTTTTTGCGCGTGCAATTCATGGAGTTTTCAATGCCGAGAGCAAGCAAGTCGGATGCCGAGAAGGCCGCGTCGGGTACGCT
>OLIS01002447.1_pt1 | contig 11984 bp, 10 predicted proteins | sample 1601351 | NCBI WGS metagenome assembly OLIS01 (sample SAMEA2452122, study PRJEB22498) | human gut metagenome | biome: human feces; feature: human gut; material: feces | place: Australia | collected 2012
GAACGGGGACGGTCGCTTGCTATCGGTAGTTGGATAGCCGTGGAACCTCGGAATGGGAAGACTGAAAACGTGGTTTGGGAACATATCTGCGAAATCGTTTTTTCCGCCACTCCCGACACGATCAACGAGCCGAAAGACCGTCCTATCGTGGGTATCGTGGAAACGCCTTACGGGATGTATAAGGGGCTTGTTCAATGGGATTTAGATGAGAATTCATAGGAATCATTACTTGACGGGAGGACGGAAACCACTTGGGTTTCAGTAGCCTTCAAGAATATAGAGAGCATCAAGTCGTTGGGTAACTCTTCCTTGGTAACCCTTCATAGTGGCAGGGGACTTTGCATGTGGGGAGAGAACGACGTGAATGCCACGAATCGGGGGATAGCTATCAATATGCCCTCCATTGGACAGGTGATCGTGGGGTGGCATGATTTTAAGTCGTTTCGTACGATTCCTCTCGATCAGTTAAATCTTCCCGTTTACGATGATTTCGGGGCTCCCGAGCGTCTGTTCGGGAGAGTGGAAACACGAGATGGGCGTTCGTTGGAGGGCATACTGGTGTATGATCTCGACGAGGCCATGGATTTTGAATTACTGGACGGGCAGAACGGGAATATATCTTACCGAATACCTTTCAAGTATGTGCGGGAAATAGAACCTAAAAACTATAAATACACGTGGGTCAAGTTGTCGGGAGGCACCGAACTGGTGTTGGGGGGAATGTATGACGTGATGGCAACGAATGATGGGATACTGATCTTCCGGACCGGGGGAGAAGTTGTTTACGTGCGTTGGCGGGATGTGAAACGAATTGAGCTATGGACCAAGGGGAAACAGAATGACTAGAACCGAGTATAACCGGACCGTGGACCATTTCTCTGATGGTGTGTATCGTTTTATCCTTAAAATGTGCAAGTCGAAAGAGATGGCGGAGGATGTCGTGCAGGATAGTTTCATGAAACTCTGGGAGGACGTGGAACATATTGCCTACGACAAGGCGAAGTCTTTTCTTTTTAGCACGGCATATCACAGGATGATCGACGTCTTGCGGCGGGAAACGAAATTCGGGGACATCGAGAACGTGGCTGACCGGGCGGGAGATGTGCGGGAGGGATACACGGGATTACAGGAAATATTGGATGTCGCTTTGGAGAAATTGCCCCCGGTGCAGAAAACGGTGATTCTTCTGCGGGACTACGAGGCGTATTCCTACGAGGAGATAGCCGGGATCACGGGGTTGAACGAATCGCAAGTGAAAGTGTACATCTTTCGGGCGAGAGCATTTATGAAAGCATACATCTGTAGGCTAGATGTGATTATTTAAGTGGGAGGAGATATGATAACGAGAGAGAGTTACGAGATCTATTTCATGGATTACATGGATGGGAATTTGGCGGAGAGGGAGCGGGCAGAGGTGGAGGCTTTTTTGTTAGTTCACCCCGATTTGCGGGAACAGCTTGACGGGATGAGTGAGGTGAGACTGAAAGTTTCCACGGAAGTTTTCCGCAAAAAAGAACAGATTAAACAAATGGTGAGAGAAAGGGAAATGGAGTATTATGCCATCGCTACCACCGAAGGGGTTATCACGGATGAAGAACGGGCGTGGGTGGACGAGAATGCTGATAAAAAAGTATTTGAACGGGAAGTCGATGTATATGCCAAGATCAAAGTGAAACCTGATTCGGCATCTTGGTTCGAAGGAAAAGCCGGGTTGTACCGTAAGTCCGGGGTGATACTTCTTGTTAAACGTTATGCGGCTATTGCCGCAGTAGTGGCTTTGGCTATCGTGGTTGCCATTTATACCACGAGGAAAGAAGAATTCTCTATGGAAGATATACCTATGACGGTGGTGAAAACTGAAACTCTCCCGTTACCGCAAGCGTCAGAACCGGATGAAACCGGAGAAGCGGGAATAATCGAGGAACCGGAAAGTGTCATCGTACGACCGATGGAACCGAGGAAAGCACCGATTGAAGTTGTGGAACGTGTGATTCCACCGGATGTCATTCAATTGAAGAAACATCTGAAAATTCCCGTGGTGATTATGGCTCCACAGCCAAGTGAGATCCTGACTTCCCCGTACGAGGAACTCCGCTTTCAGATGTCGGAGAAAGAGCAACAGGAACCCGTGTTTCAATCGATCACCCGATCGGGCAAGTCTGATAATATCGTGAATAACTTGATTGATGCGGGAAAGAATGTGCTGGAACATCTTCGAAGTAAAGAGAAAAAAGACATGGAAAACCTGTAACTAATCAAGGGAATTAAACGTCATGTAAGAAAGAAATTAATTAAAGATAAGATCATGAGAATAATAGCAGCTTTTATCATGCTTATGGTGTGTGGGTTATCCGCTTCGGCACAACGAGACAGTGTGATTGTCAACGACGGTTGGCGAAAAGATACTGTTCGCACCAAAGAACAGGCATCGGACACCATTAGCAAGGAAACAGAAATGATAATTTGGGATAACACGGTGCGAGAAAGCAGCGAGAAAAGGATTAACCATCCGGTCAAGTACCCTTGGGATGTAAGGGTATTATCCAAGAAGCCTCTCCGGCCGAACAAATTTTGCGGACACTGGAACGGGTTTTATTTCGGGTTTGTAAATTTCGGGAAAACGAACTATTCCAAATATGGCGGTGATCACTTCATGGAGCTGGATTGGGCAAATTCGTTTACAATGCATTTTAACTTTGCCAAGTTTAGCTTTGGTTTGAGTCCCCGGCAGCGTTTCGGTATATTCACGGGATTCGGCCTAGACTACTCCCGCATGTGTCTGGATGGAGATATTACTATTCGCAGGGAAAAAGGCGAGATGCTGCATGCCGTACCGTTGTCTGAATGGGAGATTGCGGATGTGAAGCGGAGTACATTCAAGACGCTCTATTTAACGATACCCCTGATGCTGGAAAAGCAATTCCCGGCTCTTGGTTGGAAAAGATTTTACGTGTCTACCGGTTTTGTAGGAGGCATCCGTTTGCATACCAAAACAAAGGTTGTCTACACGAGTGAGAAAGGAAATAAACGTAAATTGAAAGAAAACGGAAGTTACGGCATGGTCCCTTTTAAGGTAGATTACACGTTACGCGTTGGTTACCGGGGCGTGTGTATTTGGGGAAATTATTCGTTGACAAATATGTTTAGCACGAATCGGGCTCCGGAGTTGAGACCTTTTGCGGTAGGGTTTGGAATAAATATTTAAAGAACTTATATACAAGTTTACGATAGTACTGGAAAAGTCCTTTCAGGAGAGAAAATACTACCCCCTCCAACTCCCCCTTACACAGGGGAAGGGTTGATTACCGGGTGATGTTTCCTCTTCAATCTTGAAACACTTTCATCGCCCTTCCGAATATTCCATGCAGGTAAGCAATTGTCATTCCATAGTTGCTGACAGGTATCCCTGCATCAATGGCAGGCTGGAGTCTGTTTTTCAATTGCTTTCCGGTGATCATGCATCCCCCGCATTGAATGACCATGGCGTAGTCGGTGATGGGACGGGTGATGGCATCCAAGCCGGCAATAAAGTCAAATTGAAAGTTCTTCCCGGTGTATTCCTGTAGCCAGCGGGGAATCTTGTGGCGTCCGATGTCCTCGCAGGAAACATGATGGGAACAGGACTCTAGCATAAGGATACGATCGCCTTCTTTTAATTCTTCAATCCGGGAAGTTCCGGCAAGATAAGCCTTAAAGTTCCCTTTGTGGCGGGCAAGAACGATACTGAAACTCGTGAGAGGAATCTCCGGAGGGACGATGGCTGCTACTTTCTTGAATACCTGGCTATCGGTTATTGCCAGACGAGGGCGGATACCCGTTTTCTCCAGAAAAGGAGCAATCTCTTCCGGTTGCAGCACGATCGAAGTGCAATGATTGTCGAGTATATCCCGAATCATCTGTACTTGCGGCAAAATCAATCGTCCGGCAGGTGCTTCGGAATCGATCGGGGTAATCAGTAACACGATGTCTCCGGGAGAAAGTAAATCGCCGATTAATGATTTCGGGGCATTATCCTTTTTCCATGTACTTTTTAAGGCATCCAGAATTAGATCCGTGTTGTCCTCCCGTGTGGAGTAGTCGATTACCGGACAGTGGTAGGTTGTTGTCAGTTTTTCCTTTAAAGCGGGAGCCAAGGCGACTTCGTCCCGTTTGTTATGGATCACCAGAAACGGGATTTCCAATTTCTTTAATTGTTCGGCAAGTTGTCGCTCGTGTTCCCCGAAATGGTTATTCGTGATCACAAGCAGGGCCATGTCGGCTTGAGATATAGCGTTTCTGGTTTTTTCCACCCGCATTTCACCTAAAGGACCCGAGTCGTCAATGCCTGCCGTGTCAATAAAGATAACGGATGCAAAATCCGGGATTTCATAACTTCTTTTTACCAGGTCGGTAGTCGTTCCGGCCACATCCGAAACGATAGCAATATTTTGACCCGTCAAGGCATTGATTAGCGAACTTTTCCCGCTGTTTCTCCGTCCCAATAATATGATGTGTAATTTATTGTCTTTTCCCATAAAGCTGACTGATTTTAGATTTTGAATTTTAAATTTTAGATTCTGGCCGTGCAAGACAGACGCTTTAACTACCCCCTCTAACTTTCCCTTGTACAGGGGGAGAATATGCTGCACCGGAACATGGAAGCGACTTTACGCGTTTTTCCATTCTACATTCTAAACTCTACATTCTAAATTTCCTATCATCGATACATTTTCACGTCTTCCCGGGTGATGGTGTTACCACAAAGAATGACTAATCGCTCTACCACGTTGCGCAATTCCCGGATATTGCCCGTCCATTCGCATTCTTTTAAGGCGGCGATAGCATCGGGATATAGCGTTTTTGGAGAGATGCCCATTTCCGTGCATACTTCCGTCAAAAAGTGATTGGCCAGATCGTCAATGTCTTCCAAGCGTTGGCTTAAAGGAGGTACGTCAATAATAATCACGCTTAACCGGTGATAAAGGTCTTCCCGGAAATTTCCTTTCTTGATCTCTTCTTTTAAATTCTTGTTCGTGGCGGCAATGACCCGCACATCTACATTTATATCGACATCCCCACCCACACGGGTGATCTTTTGTTCTTGCAAAGCTCTCAGTACTTTTGCTTGGGCATTGAGACTCATGTCGCCAATCTCGTCCAGGAAAAGCGTTCCCCCGTTGGCAAGTTCGAACTTCCCTTTCTTTTGCTTGATGGCCGAGGTGAAAGACCCTTTTTCATGTCCGAACAACTCGCTCTCGATCAGTTCCGAGGGAATGGCAGCACAGTTCACCTCGACAAAGGCATTGTCTTTTCGGTGGCTTAATTCGTGCAGCTGATGGGCGACAAGCTCTTTTCCGGAACCGTTAGGTCCGGTGATCAATATTCGGGCATCGGAAACGGCCACCTTGTCGATCATGGCCCGTATATGGTTTAACGCCTCGGAATTCCCGATCATGTCGTATTTTTTGCTGACCTTGTTTTTCAACGTCTTCGTCTCGTGAATTAATAAGTGCTTGTCTGTCGCGTTCTTTATCGTGATCAGTATACGATTCAAATCCAACGGTTTTTCGATAAAATCGTATGCACCTTTCCGGATAGCCTCGATGGCCGTGTCGATGGTCCCGTGACCGGAAATCATGATTACCGGGGTGTCCGCGGAGAATTCCTTGATACGCTCCAGTACTTCGATACCTTCCATTTTGGGCATCTTAATATCACAGAAGACAACGTCGGGTTTTTCAGACTTCACGGAAACAAGTCCTTCCATTCCGTTTTCAGCCAGCACGACTTCGTATCCTTCGTATTGTAGAATATCCTTCATCGAGTTACGGATACTTCTTTCATCATCAATCACTAATATTTTTGTCATACAACATTCTTTATTCTCTCACCGCAAATTTAGCTAAATAATTCGGAAAAAGAAATGCCGGGTCGTTGCCTTCGGTGAATTCATCAATTGAAACTTATAGGCAAGTTTACAGCAAATCAATACCTCCCTTCTTCTTATTGAATTCTAACCCAAATAAAGCCGTAAATAAACCCAAATAATACCACATACTCAGAGATCATTCGATGTTTACTCGTAGCTGAACCATCCCGTAACGTTTGAGCAACGTTTGAACAACGGCTGAGCAACGAATAAGGGGGATTATTTCCATAGCTTTTCAGTAGGCTTTCCATTAGTTTTCAGTAGAAGTTATTTCCGATGATTAATTAAATGAAGGATGTGCAAAATACTTTTTCATGTATGCAATGATAAATTACTATCTTTGTGCCGAATTTGAAAGGTCATATTCAATTTTCAGTTTTCAATTTTCAATTGTTTAACCATGCGTATCGATATATTAAGTGTAGTACCGGAATTATTGGAAAGTCCTTTGAATCACTCGATTATTAAACGAGCAAAAGAAAAGGGGATCGTGGAAATTCATATTCATAACATTCGGGATTGGTCGAAAGATAAACACCGGAAGGTGGATGATTATTCTTTCGGGGGAGATGCCGGGTTGGTGATGGCTGTTCAGCCGATTTTTGACTGCATCAACGAGTTGACTTCCCAGCGGCATTATGAGGAGATTATCTATACGGCTCCGGATGCTCCCGTGTTTAATCAAAAGACGGCAAATGAATTGTCATTGAAAGAAAATATCATGATTCTTTGCGGACACTACAAGGGGGTGGATCATCGGGTGCGCGAACATCTGGTCACCCGGGAAATATCCGTGGGGGATTACGTCTTAACTGGCGGTGAATTACCGGCTTGTATCATGACGGATGCCATCGTGCGCCTATTGCCAGGAGCCATGGGGGATGAAACCTCTGCTTTGACCGATTCTTTTCAAGACAACCTGTTGGCCCCACCCGTGTACACGCGTCCTGCCGAATTTAACGGGTGGCGGGTTCCTGAAGTTTTGTTATCCGGTAATCATGCCCTGATTGATGAGTGGCAGGAACAACAAGCCTTGGAACGGACAAAGGCCTTACGTCCGGATTTGCTTGATGACTAGATGATTACAGCTTGGCGTGGTGATATTTTATTGTTTGCATTTTTAAGTGAGCAGGGTTGCAGTTGTTGTATTTGCTATGTAGGTATATTTTAGAATATATAAAATATGACATTTCCTTTGTCGTGTGGATAAATAGTCATACCTTTGTGAAAATAAATAATTCTTTGTGTATGAAAAAGGTGATGTATATTTTGAGTTGCATAGCATTGTTTTTATCATGTGGTGATAAAGACGTGTATAAGGCTCCGGAGGTAGATTTGAATCTGTTGAAACCATATGAGGATATGGAGGTCATTGTTCCGGAGGGGTATGCCTCGATTGTCAAGTTATATGATGATACCTTGGCCATTTGTACTTATTCAACAACAATTTCGGTTCCTACTTACTGGGCGTCTAAATTGAGTCGGGCTTCTGAAAATAGTCCGATCACGATTGAAAATATCAAAAATGAGAATAATTATTATCAAGGCGTGTTAAATGCTTGGCAAGTTGTGGTTTTTGAGGATAGTCAAAAAGGTGATTATGACTACAACGATTTGATCATACACGTGAACTGGAGCATTCGGGAAAATAGCTACACGGTGGCTGTTCATCCAATTGCTTTAGGATCTTCTAAGAAAATTAAGTTGGGATTTGAGAAAATGGATGGTAATATTTCGAGCGTGGACGAGGTTATCGTGGCAGAGAATTGTCGGAAAGATCTGTTTGAGGGGAGAGAGGGGTTTATCAATACTTTTTCCGGTAAAGAAAAGGTGATTATTAATAACGGTAAGTATACGTATCGGAAAGAGTTGGCCAAACAGAGTAATGACCTTAGGTGTGCCGTGAATTGGTTTATTGAAGTGGATGGCGGGACAAGATTGTATGCTATTACGAATAACCCGAAATGCCTAAACCAAGAAGGAAGACCTTATGGCTTGATATTCACTAGAATCTATGATGAATATACCTATTGCAACAAGAAGGGAGAACGTTGTGGTCTTGATTGGTTCCTGTATCCACAAGAGTTGGTGAGTATATTCGATATTTATGATTTCGATAGCTACATGAAAACAGGGGATATTTCTATTTTCCGAATACCTAAAGAAGGTTTTTATGATGCTATAGGCGAAGGGATACCGATGGGGAAAGATGGATTGTTGTATTGTCCGAATTCGTTGTATAACGTGAATCTACAATAGCGTGTTAAAACGGGGAGTTTTCCCCGTTTTTTTATGCCTTTTCCCGTTATTTTTCAGCACATTTTGTTTGGCGGGTTGATATTTATTTGTACTTTTGCGCCCGTGTTATAAAAACATAATGTCTAATTTATTAGGAGATAAGCATTTATTATTTATTATGGCAGAAGAACAAAAAGAAATGCAAGCAGAACTTGCACAAGAAGAAACCAAGAAAGTTGCTCCCGTGGCAACCACAAGCGCAGAGGCTGACGAGAATTTTGACTGGGAAGCTTATGCAAATGATGATGTAATCCCCGCATCAGAAAAAGAAGAATTGGCTAACAGATATGCCGAGACGCTTTCATCTGTAGTAGAGAAAGAAGTGGTTGAAGGTACTGTTATCTCAATGAACAAGAGAGAAGTCGTTGTAAACATCGGTTACAAGTCAGACGGTATCATTTCATTGAACGAATTCCGTTACGATCCGGAATTGAAAGTGGGAGATAAAGTAGAAGTTTACGTTGAGACTCAAGAAGACAAGAAAGGTCAATTGACTCTTTCTCACAAGAAAGCAAGAGCTTTACGTAGCTGGGATCGCGTTAATGCAGCGTTGGAGAACGACGAAATTATCAAGGGTTACGTTAAATGTCGCACGAAGGGCGGTATGATCGTTGATGTATTCGGTATCGAGGCATTCTTACCGGGTTCTCAAATCGATGTTAAGCCGATTCGCGATTACGATATCTATGTTGGTAAGACCATGGAATTCAAAGTGGTTAAGATCAACCAAGAATTCAAGAATGTTGTTGTATCTCACAAAGCTCTTATCGAGGCTGAGTTGGAACAACAGAAGAAAGATATCATCTCTAAATTGGAAAAAGGACAAGTACTTGAAGGTACTGTTAAAAATATCACCTCTTACGGAGTATTCATTGACTTGGGTGGCGTAGACGGATTGATCCATATTACTGATCTTTCTTGGGGTCGCGTAAATCATCCGAATGAAATCGTTGAGTTGGATCAGAAGTTGAACGTTGTTATTCTTGACTTCGATGACGAGAAGAAACGTATCGCTCTTGGTTTGAAACAATTGACTCCGCACCCGTGGGATGCTTTGAGCGCAGACTTGAAGGTGGGTGACCGCGTGAAGGGTAAAGTAGTGGTTATGGCTGACTACGGTGCTTTCGTTGAGATCGCTCCGGGTGTAGAAGGTTTGATCCACGTATCCGAAATGTCATGGTCTCAACACTTGCGTTCAGCTCAAGACTTCATGAAAGTGGGAGACGAGGTAGAGGCTGTTGTTCTTACCTTGGATCGCGACGAAAGAAAGATGTCTTTGGGTATCAAACAATTGAAGAACGACCCGTGGCAAAATATCGAGGAGAAATATGCTGTTGGTACGAAACACAAAGCTATCGTGCGTAACTTCACGAACTTCGGTGTATTCGTTGAGATCGAAGAAGGAGTTGACGGATTGATCCACATCTCTGACTTGTCTTGGACGAAGAAAGTAAAACACCCGGCAGAATTCACTCAAATCGGTGCTGAAATCGATGTTGTAGTTCTTGAAATCGACAAGGAAAACAGAAGATTGAGCTTGGGTCACAAACAATTGGAAGAGAATCCTTGGGATGTATTCGAAACGATCTTCACCGTTGATTCTATCCACGAAGGAACGATCACTGAAATCTTTGACAAGGGTGCTGTTATCGCTTTACCTTACGGCGTAGAAGGATTTGCTACTCCTCGTCACTTGGTAAAAGAAGACGGAACTCAAGCTAAAGTTGACGAGAAATTACCGTTCAAGGTGATCGAATTCAACAAGGGTGCCAAGAGAATCATTCTTTCTCACTCTCGTATTTTCGAAGATGAGCAAAAGGCTGCCGACAATGCCAAGAAGAAAGATGAAGCTAGCGCTACTAAAAAAGCAGTGAAGAAAGTAAAAGAGAAATTGGAAAAGACAACTTTGGGTGACATCACCGAGTTGGCTGCTTTGAAAGATCAAATGGAAGCTAAAGGAGAAGGCGAAAAGAACAATTAATTTGTGAAATTCGAATTGACTATATTAGGGTGCGGTTCGGCCGTACCCACGCTTCAAAGAAATGCTGCCGCTCAGGTACTTCATGTACTTGAGCGGTACTTTCTTATTGATTGTGGTGAAGGTACTCAACAACAGTTGAGGCGTTTTAAGGTACCCTACAATAAGATTAATCATATTTTTATTTCCCATTTGCACGGGGATCATTTTTTCGGACTGATCGGTTTGTTGTCCAGTTTTTCATTACAGAATCGTCGGGCTGAATTGCATATCTATTCGGATAAGCGTTTGCAGGAAATTGTTGAGTTCCAGTTAAAGGTGATGAACGCTCGTCTGAATTACCCGTTGATATTCCATTACCTGGACCGTGAACCCGGTGTGATATATGAAGACCGTATGATGACGGTTCACGCTTTTCCTTTGAAACATCGTTACGAGGCTCCGGTGACCGGATTTTTGTTTGCCGAGAAAGAGAAAGAGCGGAACATTAAACGGGAGATGACGGATGCTTTTCATGTTCCCGTGGCTTTCATGCATCGTTTGAAAAAAGGGGAAGATTATATTACTCCCGACGGTGAAGTGATAGCGAATAGTCGCTTAACGACAGCACCACCTGCACCCCGTTCTTATGCTTACATGACGGACACGCTTTTCCGGGAGACTTTTGCCGAATACGTGAAGGGGGTTGATTTACTTTATCACGAATCCACTTACGGGAACGAGTTTGAGGGGTTGGCCAAGGACACTTTTCACAGTACTGCAGGTCAAGCAGCCCGAATGGCCGTACTTGCCGGGGCAAAACATCTTCTGCTGGGACATTTTTCGTCCCGTTATCCTGACCCAGCCCCTTTGTTGGAACAAGCACGGGAGATTTTCCCGAACACGGATTTGTGTTATGATGGGGCGGTATTCGAATTGCCGGCCGTGAAGAGGGGATAATGTTGTTCTGGTATGGCTTGTTCCACTTTTGAGCTAAGGTTTCTCTAACTTTTATTCTGATTTTCAAGACAAGTGGCATATAGTAGGTGGTGTGAACTATTATGAACTTGTTTGATGTTGAATTGTCCTGTATTTTTGTATAGAAAAAATGAAATCATATTTAAAATAACAGTTATGAAAGTAGTATTTTGGTTGCACATTTTAGTTTTTCTTTCGCTGTACGGGTGTTCAGGAGGGGGCAGTGAAAAGGAAGTAATCCCTCCAATGGAACCGGAAACTCCGAAAGTGCGAATTGCTTTAAATTGCGGTATCGCTTCCCGGGCTACGGAAACGAATTTCGAGTCGGGAGACAAGGTCGGTTTGTTCGTGGTGAATTATAACGGTTCGTCTGCCGGGACGTTGCAGAACACGGGAAATCATGCGGATAACGTGAAGTTTACTTATTCTTCTGCGTGGACACCAGAGCGAGATATATATTGGAAAGATGGTACGACGAAGGCTGATTTCTATTGTTATTATCCGTATGCGACAGTAACGGATGTTACGGCGTACAAGTTTTCGGTGGCAGAGGATCAATCGACGGAAACCAGTTATAAGGCATCCGATTTCTTGTGGGGAAAAACGGGTGCGGTGTCACCGTCGAGCAACGCGGTTGATATTACCTTGAAACATGTTTGCAGTTGTATGCAGATTAAGGTGGCTGCCGGTAAGGGGTACACGCAGGAGGAGTTGAACGGGGTTATCGAGAGCGTGACCGTACACGGTGTCTGTGCCGGAGCTTCGATCAACTTGGCAACGGGAACTGTGACGGCGGAAGGCGGGGAGAAGGTGATCATCCCTTGGAAGAGTGGCGAGTGTTAC
>OLIS01002456.1_pt1 | contig 11941 bp, 7 predicted proteins | sample 1601351 | NCBI WGS metagenome assembly OLIS01 (sample SAMEA2452122, study PRJEB22498) | human gut metagenome | biome: human feces; feature: human gut; material: feces | place: Australia | collected 2012
GCTAATAGACCTAAGTTAAAGTGCGCTACTAGACCGATCTTAGGCGCGGTTTCCGGCAAACCGTTTTTGAATGTGCTCATAAGGTGCCACAGAGTTTAAATTCCAAAATAAATTTGTCTTTTAACACTTAATCCTAAAGACAAAAATCAACTCTATCTATTATTGGCTTCCATTTTCAAAGATATAAAAAGAGACCTCCAAACGCAGTTTTAAGCAAGGTATATTTTTTATTGTATCTTACATCTTTATTTTTATGATATTATCTACTAATCAAGGTAAATATGAAGAAAAGAGACGTAGTTGAACTGATTAGATATCATGCTGAGCATAATGAGCCTGGTTTTAAAGTAGCAGCCTATACAGTTGCTAAATGTTTTGATGAAATGGAAAATCATGAACTTGCTCATTATCTTATGGCTTTGGTAACTGATCCTATCTCTTTCGTTCCTCAATCAGGATTTAATGACATTACTGATACCATTGAAGACATAAAATACCTGCAAAAGATATCAACTTCTGTGGAACAGCCTCCACTTCTGCCTCAAGTCATTACAGACGACATCATAGGTGTTGCTAATGCCAAAAAAAGGAATTTAGGTGTTTGTAAAATTTTGTTTCATGGGAAACCAGGAACAGGTAAAACAGAAGCTGTAAAGCAACTGGGAAGAATGCTGAAAAAGGACGTTTATTCTGTTGAATTTACCCAAATAATAGACAGTAAATTAGGACAGACTTCTAAAAATTTATCGGAACTTTTCAAGGAAATAACTGCAATAAACTCTTACAACAAGTGCATTATCTTATTTGATGAGATAGATGCACTTGCTCTTGATAGAACCAATTCAAATGACCTAAGAGAAATGGGCAGAGTAACCTCTACTCTTCAAAATACCTCGATAGTTTACCTAAAGATATTGTCATCATTGCAACTACCAATTTGTATGAACATTTTGACAAAGCACTCACTAGAAGATTTGATGCTTTGATCAACTTTGCTCGATATACCCAAAGAGATCTATTAGAAATAGGTTAATCTATTCTCAATCGATATTTAGACAAAGTAAAAATCTGTAATAAGAACTATCGACTGTTAAAAAAAATCATGACTAGTTTTAAGAAAATTCCTTACCCAGAAGAATTGTCAAACCTCATAAAGACTTCTGTTGCTTTTAGTGATCCTCATGATCCTGAAGATTATTTACGCAGGTTGTATCACGTTGTAACTGACAATGAGATTTACGATCTTCCAAAATTAAAAGAGCTTAAATTCACCCAAAGAGAAATTGCAATTCTCTTTGACAAATCTAAAATCGCTAAAGATATAGATTATAAACATAAGTTGACGATTAAGAAAATTAACAGATTTTCCTTTAACAAACGCTTTTAAATGAAGATTGAATAGTATAAACCAAAATTTGCTTGCCATAATTTCAAAGCTGTTTTCACTACTTTCATGTTTTTATAAAAAGAGTCTTCTTTAGAGCTTTTTATACCTTTATTAAAATCAATGCGCCAACTAAACAAAGCAAATATCTGTTAGTAAGGCGCATCTAAGACTCTTTAGTACTAAACGTTATTTAAGATCTTCTAACAATGATCTGTAACCATCATTTAGTAGTGGGAAGATAAAGCCTGATTTTGCATTTAAATCAGTCTTCTCAATATGGAAAGTGGTAGCTCCCCTTTCTCTCTTCCACTGATTTACAGCAAGTCTTGTAAAGTAACGAGTTACAAACAGCTTTAGATCATCACGTGAAAAGTTCTGATACTCTTCTACTAAGGTATCTAAAATTCTCTGTGGAGTATAAAGCTCACCTTGATGTAATACATGAATTCTATCTAAGAGCACATAAGGCATTAGATCACGCTCATCAGTCTGACCTGGTTTTAATTCAGCAGTAGGAACCTGAGCTGAGATGTATGACATATCAGGAACATCTAGTTTCAAGCCACCTTTTACAACTTCAATTCCCTCATCTGCTATATGCTGATTGATTTTTAGAATTCTGCTCTTAGAAACATCACCAATTGGGGATAGACCACCTGCTGTATCTCCATCCATTGTGCAGTAACCTACAGCATCCTCTGAAGCATTACAGGTTGACATTAAAAGCTTGTTATAGCGGTTTGCGATCATCCAGATACCAGGTGCACGAGAACGAGCCTGAATGTTCTGCAATGTCAAATCGTCACGATCCCAGTTAAGCTCATCGCTAGGTGTTGTACCATTGATGATAGCAACATAATCTTCAACTAACTTTGCAATTGACCACTCATAATGAGTTGCACCAATGTTATGAGCAACTTTTGAAGCTGCGGTTCTAGTTACAGAGCCAGATACAGCTGATCCTTGATATACAGTGGTTAAGACCTGAGGCATAATCTTTTCTTTTACATATGACTGTTTATCACCTGTAAAAGCAGGCACCTCAAACTTTAATGAAGATAGAAGATCTTTATACTCGTCATAGCCTAACTCTTCTAAAGCAGCTAACTGACCATAGCAAACACAGGTTGCACAAAGACCAGAATCTGCACCACCTGACATAGATAGAGCAAAACCATGAGAACGGGTCTTTAACATCCAGTCAAACTGACCTAATGCTACAGCTCTAACAATTGTGTCGTACTCATTTAAGAACTCACTGATGCCTGATGATGCTGTTACAAAGTCAGCTCTTTTAAAAGATAGATAGTTACTCTGTGCAACTAACTTACCGTCATCTGCAATAATTGACAGACCATCAAAGATATCAGAACCACTTTCACAGCCTAAGATGTTTGTTGTTACAATGGTACATTTTAGATTTGAAGATAAGGCTACAGCATCTACAACACGCTTTTTATCATCAAACAGCTCAAAACGCTTGGCCTCAGGACAGATTAAAAGCTCAACTTTATCTAGATAAGATAAATCACCTTCATTAAAGTAAACACCAACTCTCCTAGTTTCCACTTGATTTGAAGAAACTTTAAGTTCAACCTCAAAAGTGTTAGCCGGTGTAAAGATCTCAGATCCTATATTAAAAGATAAACCTTCAACACAAGGAGTTCTAAAGAAACGAACTCTTGAGTCACAGCTGTTATAGCATGAGTGTAAAACACTTACACCTATGATTTTGCTTTTCTTTAATAGAACATAAGCATCATAAGACTTATTGTCAGAGCCAGTTAAAGGCAGACCTACACCTACAACAATCCCCTCAGGCAGTGAGTACTTTAAATTTAACAAAGCATGCTGTGCACCTTTAGTTAACTCACTATGCCAGAACAGATCACCACAGTTGTAACCAGAAATTGCAAGTTCTGGAAAAGCTATAATAGAGATACCTTTTTTTACAGCTTGTGCACATTGTTTGAGAATTTTATCAAGATTGCCATTAAGATCGAGAGGAGTGGTGTTGATTCGACCTGCTGCAATGTAGTTTAAATCTGCCATACTATAAACTCCAATGAAGAATTGTGTTGTGCATACTCAATTTGCAAATCAATTTACATCTTTGGTAAATGAAATGGTGATCCTCGTAAAAGAGAACTTTTGCAAAATCAGTTGCATCCATAGTTGTTTTGCATACTGTCCAAAATAACATAATTTAGGTCATAATGATTAACCACGCCCTAAAAATGAACATTGAGATAGATTTTATTGTTTAGTCTAGTTTATTTTAATTATGTTTTACACCGGTGCTTTAAATTTAGAAGTAAAGCATTATTGATGAATCTCATCACAGAAAGAGGAATAAGCTGTAAGAGTTTTCAAAGCATGATTGCTACAATTGAGTACAACAATTGTGTAAGTGCATATGATCACAAAATAAAAAAGTGAATAAGATTAGAGAGTGCATTTTATTAAACTGAACCTAATTTCAACTAAGCTCAATCTATATTCAGAATATGAACAAAGATATAAACCAATTTTTATCAAGGATCGGTATACGTGAGCAACAAGAATTATATTATTTCACAAGGTCACTGCAGACATTTAGGTGCAACTATTGAAAAAGATGGAGTAAATTTCGCCGTTTGGGCACCAGATGCAGCCGAAATTGATCTTTTACTGTTCGATGCAGTAGATGACGATTCACCTTATGTAGTACATCTGTCCTCTACAGTTTTTAAATCCACCTACTTTTGGCATGTATTTGTTCACAATATAGGTGCTGGTCAAATCTATGCTTATAGAGTAACAAAAACTGTTGACAGTCCACAGGCACAATCTCAGGCAGAAGAGATTAACAAGATCTTAATCGACCCATATGGAATGAGAGTACTCTTCCCTGATGATTACAAAAGATTCCTACCTAAAGACGAGAAGCTTGCTTTTAAATATGCACCTAAGAGTGCTGTCATCAATGTGGACGAATATGATTGGGGTATTGATACTTTTCCTCACCATTCACTTGAGAACACCATCATCTATGAGATGCATGTAAAAGGATTTACGGCTGATAAAAGTTCAGGTCTTTCAGATGAGCTAAGAGGCACCTACAAAGGTCTTATTGAAAAGATCCCTTATCTTGTAGAGCTAGGTATCACAGCAGTAGAGCTCATGCCTGTATATCAGTTTGATGAAAAGGATGCTAGACCTAATATGGATAACTATTGGGGCTACAGTCCTATGGCATTTTTCTCAGTACACGAAGGATACAGTTCCGATAAAAGTATTGAAGGACCTGTAAAAGAGTTCCGTGACATGGTCAAAGCGCTTCACAGAAACGGCATCGAGGTTATCCTAGATGTGGTTTATAACCACACCTCCGAAGGAGATGAGAATGGACCTAGCTACTGTTTTAAAGGTTTTGATAAGGATGGCTACTACATCATTAAAGATGGCTATTACCAAAACTACTCAGGTTGCGGTAACTCTTTAAATGCTAACCAGCCGGTTGTAAGAAACCTGATCATCGACTCACTTGTCTTCTGGCATGAGAAGATGCATGTTGACGGTTTTAGATTTGATTTGGCCTCTATTCTAACCCGTGATAAGTTTGGCGCTCCAATGAACGACAACTCAACCTTGCTGTCTATTGATGCTAACAGACGACTTGCAGAGGCCAAGTTAATTGCAGAGCCTTGGGATGCTGGTGGTCTATACCAGTTAGGTGCAATTTCAGGCTCTAAATGGAGAGAGTGGAACGGACAGTTCAGAGATGATGTCAGAAGCTTTATGAGAGCAGATCCTGGTATGGTCAAAAAGTTCGTTTTAAGACTTTTAGGCTCTCCTGATATTTACAACGAGCATATGGTTGATGCTCAAAAGTCAGTTAACTTTATCACCTGTCATGATGGCTTTACCCTTTATGATCTGGTTTGCTACTCACACAAGCATAATCTTGCTAATGGTGAACATAACCGTGATGGTAATGATAACAACTATTCAGCAAACTACGGCTTTGAGGGCCCTACAGATGATGTTCATTTAAATGAATTAAGACTTCGTCAGGTGAAAAACTTCATGGCAATTACCATGCTCTCACTGGGTACTCCAATGATCTGTATGGGAGATGAAGTACTGCGCTCTCAAAATGGTAATAACAATGCCTATTGCCAGGACAATAAGCTTAGCTATTTAAACTGGGATCTTAATGAGCAACAGCGTGAGATGTTTGATTTTACCAAGACACTAATTGGTCTTTCCAGAATCGGTAAAATTAAGCATGTAAATGATACACCTCACCATAAATTAGACAAATTGCTCACTAATGCCAAGATCCAGTGGCATGGTATAAAACCATTCCAGCCAGATTGGTCTGATATGTCCCACTCAATTGGCTTTTTATACTACTACAGTAAACAAGAGATGTATGCCTACATCTTTGTTAATGCCTTTTGGGAAGATTTGACAATCGAAATACCATGCGTTCCAGGTCACCTTGATAAGAGCTGGTACCAGTTCATCAATACATCTCTAGGACCTGGTAAAGACGTAACTCCATTCTATATGAGTACCAGGTATCACGCAGGTGAAAAGATTAAAGTAAAAAGCAGAACTGTTTTAATGCTACTGTGCCCTAGCACATAAATTTTAACGGCTCAGTACAAATAAATGTGGGATCTGAGTGGGGTATGCGGACAAAATTCTGGACACCTTTTGCTAATACTAACCAAATCTGAGCCGGTATTGTACCGGGATCAATCCTCCTAATGTGTTTTTTGATTCTGTCTGCATTCTTCCAAAGAATCCCTCACAGGAAGCATTATCAGGACTGCATCCTTTTTTAGACATTGAGCGTATAAGTTTGTTGTCATTAGTTAATGATATCCATTCTGGCCATTTCCAGAGGCTGAGATGGACATCAAATATGAGGAAGAAATTACTGCGGAAGCAGAAAAAAATCCATATTAGACGCATCACAAAATCCCCCGCATGTAGTATGGCCCCAGAAATTGATCACATAAGTTTCTAGGTCATACTAATGTGCTGAGGATTTATTGCCTTTCCCATAGTTACACAAAAATGTGCAAAGAATGTGTTTACAGAAATTCTCGGGAATACCAGTCGCAACAAGCGTTCCTGAGAATATCGATCATTTCATTCTCATGCTGTTTGCATACTTCGTCTTTCCAACACGCGCTTGCAGTTTTGTCTTTGTTAGAAATTTTCTTCGTTAATTCGCTCATTATGCGAAGCTTGATGCTGCCTTTTTGTATCATTTTCTCAAACGTGCTTTTTTTGGCTTCAGGGGACATGTTTGAAAACTTAGAATTTACGTTTCTTTGGATGATACATAAATTACCAAATTGATCCACACCGTCATTCCACGATTCGAATGTTCCTTCTGAAGGGTGTTGAGGATACCAGTGTTCTACAGAATTTCTAAATTCAAAAACAAAATCATCATATTTGTCCTTATTGGCATCCCAAAGCAGGTAATCAAGATAATTAAATACAATGTGTGGTGTATCGACGCCCATTGCGTAATTATTGTCCTGACATTTCTTAAAGAAAAGCTCGTTAACTGCATTTTGAGCGATGGACTCTATCTCCTGCCCATAATTTACAATAAGTTCTTCTTCGGTATTTTTGCAGTTGCTCTCTGATAACCATATAAGAAGATCTGTAATCCAATGCATAACCTTCGGTGATGTATAAGACACTCTGAGTGCGGATTGCAACATAATATTTGTTTTAGTTCTTTTGTCGTTTGTTGTTTTCCTTTCAGAGCCCTGCTTAAAACTGGTATTTTTATAGTATGGCTTCTTATTAGATTGCTGTCCGGATACATGCAACTCCTTAAGACTCCATTCTCCGTCTGAATTATCATTTGCAAATTCTCTTTTTAACACATACTTATCAAAAAGATAGCGGGATCTGAGAAGACACATGATGAATTTCTTTGAGAAAACTTCCGTTTCTTTGCTTATCGGTACTCCACGATATATTCCTTTCTCTACGACATCTTTAAAATTACTGAGAAGTTTTTTGTCATCGAGAAGATTATTCAAAATTTCTTTATTGTCGTTGTCTTTGATAGCGTTTATTGCCACGAAAACGCGTAATACGTGAAGCAGGAAATAAGGAAACTCAATAACGCTCTCAAATCTGATTCTATTGTTATCGTCATCGACAATATCATCGTATGATACTTTAAAATCTTTTTGGGTAATATCGCATATTAAAGAGCCGTTTTCTTCTTCTGAAGTATTCTTTGAAATTTCTTTGTAAGCCTTCCAATTACCTGATGGAAGCCAGCCCCAGTCTCCGCCAAAAATACATTCTCTGGAACTCTTATCAAGATGCATCTGCACGTATCCAGTCATATCACTGCAGGCTTCCCAAATTTTTGCAAAGACTGCTTTGTCCGAATCCTTATCGAGGAACCCCATGAGATAAGCTTTTAAAATATCATGCTGTTCTAGCTGTTCTCCACGAGTATTCATTATTTCGAAGTATCTGTTCAAATCAGTATTTTTTGGCACTTCAATTCTGTAAATAACTACACGTCTAAGCTTTTCTAACAGGCTTTCCTTATTGAGCTTGCCAATTTTTTCTTTAAGAATTCTGATTCCCTGTTGAATGCCATTTTCAATTCTTTCGTCGTCATAATCACTTCGCTTCTCATCCAGTAATTCATGAACTTTTCTCAAGGTGTAATTGGATTTATCACGGCATGCAAACGTAAGGGTGGCTTTCAGCTTTTTACCGAGGCAACTTAGGAGTAAATATAAGGATGTTAATCTCTGCTGCCCATCTACTACTTCAAATTTATTCTCGAATCGTGATACTACTAATGATCCGATGTAATAATTTGAGTTATCTCGAATATCATTGATGTCCTCAACAAGCTGTTCTAACTGCTTTTCTTCCCAGGCAAATGCACGCTGATACAGAGGAATAACGTACTCTCCTTCTAAATCAAATATATTTTCAGTACTATCAATTATTCTGAATTCATCTACACGTTCACTCATACAATTATTCTCCATATCCGTTCATAACTTTTAAATCTAAGTATAACCAGTCCCATTTATCACGCTTAGCCTTGTCAGGTTCTCGTAAAACTCTTATCTGCATGTTGGATATTTCAGTATGCACTCGTGTTAATGCAATTCTTGAAAACAAAGGTATTACATTTAAAAACATCTTGTTGTCTTCTCCAATTGCATATTTGTTAATGCTGTCAAATCCGAGACTTTCCATATCCACTCTGGACATAAATGCCCATGTAAAGATTTTTTTAACGGCCATAATATCGAAATTATGAAACTTGTCGTAGTACATCAATAACGCACAATAAAAGAGATTCTTTGCGTACTTAAAACCAACAGAATTAGGGGTCGGTTCTGGATTATTCTTTTGTTCTAAAATATCTCTCAGATCTTTAAATGTTGCATTTCTATCTATCTCGGTTTGGACATCATCGAGAAGATTCATGTAATGATCTACCATTTCAAAGAAGTCATTACCAGCAATAAACGGTTCCGTTATCTGAAAATAAGGCATTGCTTTTCCGGCTCTTTTTGCATATGAATAGGGGGAGTTTTCAACAATACCTTTATATGTATCAATTTCTTTTGTTGTAAATGATCTGCTTTTGTATCCTTTTGACCAGTTCCATACAGGGAAAAGGTATAGATCGAAAAGATCATGAATTTTCTTTGTATCTTTTGCTTCCCATTTCGTTACTGCATGTTCCATTTCATAAGGATAATTTCTCATTTCTCTCAGATGATATGCCTTCAAGAGATCATGTGGCTCCAAGGCTTTACCTCTTGTGTTCTGCGAGTCGAATAGCTGAAAAGCCTCAGATATTTCATCAACTTCAATAACTACCACTTCCAGGGTGTTTTTCATGGCTTCAAGAAATCTGTTCCTTTCGGATTCATGTTTTAGAGAAAACCATTCGCGCACGAACATATAGTTCGAATGAATATTAGTTTGACTAATTTTGTTGGTAAATTTTTTGTTCATTACGCTACACTTGAAATTGCTGTTTAAATATAGATTAAGCAAAATCAAAGAAATAATGCGCTGCTGTCCGTCAACGATATTCAGCGTATCATTATCGCGATGCAGAATTACGGTTCCGATTCTGTATTTGAATTCTAGCCGATATCTTTCCGAGTCAGCTATAGCATTGGAAATATCACTGAGCAACTCCTCGACGTTACGTATTGTCCATTTATAAGGTCTTTGATATGGTGGAATATTGAGTTGCATTTGCAATAGTTGATTTACGCTAACAATTTCAGCCATTTTCTCCCTCCATTTATCCAACTTAATCTTGTGCATCACCAATAAAACTATTCGATATTATGGCTCAGTACAAATAAATGTGGGAACAAAGATCCTCTATTCAATCTGAGACTTCCATTTTTGTCTAGAGGCAGCAAAGAGCTTTAAAAAGAAATATTCATCATCGGGTAGTCCATAGCTCTTCCTTCTGATGGTCTTTATTTTCTGATTGATGCCTTCAACCTTTCCGTTTGATAACGGATATTCTGCATGACTTATGATGCCATCAATATGATTTCTAAGTAACTTGGCAAACCATATGAAATGCTTGTTTTCTGTGCCTTCGCAGTAGTTAATGATCTCTTCTATATAGAGTTTCATCTCTGCTGATGTATGCTTTAGATAAGCTTGATCTAAATTGGTTTTTACCCAGTCCAAATCCATCAGTAGTCGGTTCTGGGAGATTAATTCCATGTATCTATGGTACTGCTCTCCTTTCTGTTTAACTTCCTGTTTCTTAAACAGTTATGAGCCTCGGGAGATTATTTTTCCTTCTTCTGTATCTTGATCTTTTGCAGCTAGAGTTTCTCTCTTTGAGGTAAGTATATACTTACTTCCTTTAAGTTCATCTGCAGCTGCCATATCTCCTTCGGATATAAGCCTGCGTTGTTCATCCTTACGAACCTCTGAGATTACCTTATCGTTAAAGTTCTTAACAATATGGAAGTGATCATAAACAACTTTCATATGAGGGCATTTCTCCAGAAATGCCTCCTCAAAATCTGAATTCATATCTGAGGATACTGCTTCAACCTAGGACATCCATTCAAGACCTACATGCTCAATAAAGTCGTATACAACATGCTTCTTTTTACCGGTCTGAAGCCATAAAATACAGCCACTTTCCATATCGAGAATTACAGTGGCATATTTATGTCCATCATGCAGCTTAAACTCATCTATGCCATAAATCTGGCTTGCTGCTCAGGCTTGATTAAGGTTTTCTTTCCGTCCTTATCTACTGTTACGTAAAGGCCTTCCAGTCTTGCTTTATCTATATCCTTAACAACGCACTTGTGTAGTCCTGTTATATGGGCCACATCCTTTAGAGTCATTCCATATGCCAGTAACGCTTCTGTATACAGCCTCAAAGGCTCTGTAATCAGATGCCCTTGAGCTTTAAACGGAATACAGCCAACCTCACTGTACTCACAGCCCTGACAGGAACAGCGGAAACGAGGTCTATCAGCTTCTACCAGTGAATATGAATCTCCTAAAGGTATATGCCTTAATGTTGTGGTTATACTTCCATTACGATGCAGCGGCGCCCCACATCGAGGACATACTTTTGGTTCATACTTTTGAGTACAGACTCCATACAATTCATACTCATAATGCCTTCTAACTAGTGGCTTTACCTTAGTTCCCTCATTTCTGTTGACTATCTGTAGTCTGCAGTGAGCCTGTTTAAAACAATCTAAAACTGAAGGTATAGATATGAAGCCTTCCAAATGATCAACAGAAATGTAACCATGGTCCTGCTTAAATGAGTCTAGATCTGTAATATTCATTCTTGGGACTCGTTTTAATTTTGTTTTTTGTTCACTTAAAATTATAACGTAGACCCTTTTTTTATTTCACGCTCTTATTACCATCCCACACTTTTCTGTACAGACCCATTTTAACAACTACCTATTTAACAAGTAAATAGGTAGTTGTTTATATTAAAATATAGTTTTTAATATAATATATTGAATACTTTGTGATCTTTAATAAAATTAGGGAAACTTAATGAGTTGTGAATGTAATATGATTTTTGAATCAGCAAAATTCATATACAAATAAATAGATATAAAGAAAGATCGATGCTAAGAGTTATGTTCAAAATATTCTTTTTTGACTAACTGAACAGACTATAATTAAGCATTAGCAATAAAAAAAAAGATTAATAAAATGAGCGATAATGAAATTTTACCCTTACCGGATAATCCTGGCTGTTATGAAGAACTAAAAGACGGTAATTGTTACTTTGTAGATAAGACAGAGTACTTAAAGACTGTTTTTACAAGTTCTACAAAAGTTCTGTTGTTTACAAGACCAAGACGTTTTGGTAACACCTTGCTCATGACCATGTTTGAGACTTTCTTAAAGATAAATCCTGATAAGCCATTTGATACCACATTACAGCAAAAGTACTTTCAAGGCACCAGGATATTAGAAGATAAAGAGTTCTGTGATAAGTTCATGGGACAGTACCCTGTTATT
>OLIS01002458.1_pt1 | contig 11924 bp, 19 predicted proteins | sample 1601351 | NCBI WGS metagenome assembly OLIS01 (sample SAMEA2452122, study PRJEB22498) | human gut metagenome | biome: human feces; feature: human gut; material: feces | place: Australia | collected 2012
TGAAAACAGAAAGGATGGAGTCATTAAAATAGCGATATATCCGGATGCGAAATAAAGCATGTTGTAGATTGATAGCCCTTTCACGGGCTATCACTATGACGGCAATACATTGTTGCCTACTGGCTATAATCAATGGCGTAAAGACATAGAAAACCTGATTGATACTGCAAAGTTGAAAACAGCTATCAGTGTCAATATGGGAACATTGTCGCTATATTGGAATATAGGGAAACAAATTATAGAGAAGCTGGAACAAATAGGTTGGGGGAAACAGGTAATAGCCCAATTATCAAAAGATCTTTGCTCTCGTTTCCCCGATGACAGAGGGTATTCGGAACGCAACCTAAGGAACATGAAAAGATTTGCTGAAGCGTATCCGACTTTTCCAATTTGGCAAGTGCCACTTGCCAAATTAAAGGAACTGCCAATTCTGCAAGAGTCGCTTGCAGAATTAGAGAATGAAGGCAAGGAGGTTGTGCAAATACCGCTTGCCCAAGTCGGTAAACACGAAAATAGGAGATAAACACCTATAATTAGTGTTTACCTTCTACTCGATGATAAGGAGAGAGTTATATATATTATATACCTCGATTCTCAATCTTTATTAATTTATAAGATACACCTTTTATTCTATAATAGAGCACAAAAGTACCAGAAGATATTATTCTCATCCCGTCTTTTTCGTGTGTAATTTGACATATATTAATTTTGATTATTACCCTATTCTTTTTATAAATAAGATATGGATTCATCTTATATATAGGTGAACTTTCTCCCAATCTCAAAAAAGGAACTTTAAAAGAAATATTTTTGCTTATCTTGTCTTGTTCTTTATTTAAATTCGCTTTTTCATCTAAAATAAGATAAAGAGTATCAGTCTTTTCCAAAACTTCATCCTTTAGTAATTTTTCGTATAATACAGATATGGCATTGCCATATATTGATTTATTACTTTTACATTGTGCTTCTACATTAATATAGAAGCACAATGTTAATATAAATAGTATTTTCATCGTATAAAATATTTATAGGGAATACAGCATTTACTCCGTTTCCGTCTATAGAAAAAGAACCAGAATATTCACGGTTGTTTTTCTCTGAGTCCCCTCCTGTCCCATCATCTTTTATAGATTCTAACATTATATATATTCATCTATACACTTTTATCTACGGGTACAGAATGAAGTTTCCCATTATTGTCTGAAGATAACCTAATTTTCCATCTACCAGCATCTCCAATTGAAATATTTACAATTTCATATATTCTATTAGGCTTAATAAAGCACTTACACCACAAAGGATTATTATGCGAATTCTGGTAAACATTATAATTTTTAGGGAGACTATTTAAATTTATGACCTTAGCCCCAGCCGTATTATCGGTAATTTTTTCTACAAAATAAATATCTCCAGTTTTTAAATCCAAAACATCTAATGCCACAATAGTATAACAAGATACAATCTGTTGTCTTTTTTCGTCAAAAAAAAATTGATTTGAATTACAAGAGATTGTATAAAATAAAGTGAGTACCATAGTGAAAAGTTTAATTACTTGGTATTTTTTTCCCTCCTTGATATTGTTTCCAATAGTTGTCAATAATACGCTTTTTTTGTCCATCTGTGTAATCTTTAGAATTTAAAATAGATGCAATATTTTCTTTGTTCTCAGACACTCGTTGAATATAGCTATTGAATTCTCTAAATGTTTGGGAGCCGGCTAAGTCTTAGGAATCTAAAGAAGAAAAATAAGAGAAAGGTGCATTTTTAAACGCAAGAAAAATTATAGAATGCACCCTTAAAAAACATTTATAATAATCTTTGGACATTTAAAATTGTTTTCTTCTCTGCATCATAAATTACAGGTATCACGTCCCAGGTTATATAGATTATCTTGTCTGACAGTTTTGTCTTTACATCATTTTTTGTATAATATAAGTAAATATCTTCGCTATGTATCTTCGTTATATTATTACGGTAATCACATATGTATATTTGTCCATTTTTAGGTACCATATAAAATATAGGCAATTCTCCGTAATGTCCAAATTCTATTTTGTTTTTAAAACTAAATATATTTTTGCTTATTTTTAGTTCTCCATTTGTGATATTCTTCTCATTTATTAATAAAAACAAATTATAACTATTATAATAGTATAATCGTGTTTTACCAAAAAAATATTGTAATAAAACTGAGATAATGACAATAATTATAAATATTACTTTTTTCATATTGATTTTTCGATTTTATAATTATGAGGATGGGATTCCCATCCTAATAAAACTTTAATGACTAAACAAAGAAGAAAATAATGCGGCAAATTTGATAATTTTATCACGACCATGCTTAGGCAATGAATGTCTTCCTAACATATACCCATATTTTTCAGCATTTTTAGTTGAAAATCCCTCATGCTGAATAACATGAATAGAGCGTGACTGATACATATCAAAAGCATTTTCTACATCTGACCATTTCAGCCCCGATGCACCAGCTTTATCATAAGTCATCGTCCGTACACGGTTCCAGCTGTCGTCCGTACATTATAGGTATAGGGTATAAAATCTTATTTATCGGCTGTACATGCTGTACATATGGCTCGAAGACTAAACTTCTTCTATTATCTTTGCTATTTCTTTATCAATCTTTTTCATTTTAGGACAAAAAAAGGTCCTCTTATACATTTTTCTAAAGATAAGCACATCTGTTATATTATTTTTTATCCAAAGTTCGAAGATGATCAGAAGATCTAATGATAGTTTTTTCCCTGTATAATCTGTGATTAGAACATCATAATCACCTATTCGTTTATACACTTGATTCCCATTCGGATATAGAGTATATCCATTATTATTTAAAAACTTGAGATTTCTCTTTATAAAATATGAATATTCCATAATAACGCTTATTTTGTAGAAGGAACATATCCTAGTCCTGGTATAATAAAAATAATAGAAGGATCAGCTCCATGTTTTATTGCATTGTCTATATTCTTAGCACCATTTTCCCAAGTTGGACGAACAGCGTGGTCAAAGCCTAATCCCCATAGAGTGCCCAAATAGGGGATATATGAAGGCGTTTTTAGAACCCCTTCTGTTAGATAGTATGATTGATCTTGGATAGTACTAGAAGTGAGACCCTTGATATATATGCCCTCCAGATCACCGTGGCTCTTGACGATTCGCTCGCCTGCGGTATTGTAGCTCTATTGTCTGTCACACTTTAAAGATGTCGACAACTAACCACAGTAACATTAAACTTGGTTTGATAATATCTTTCCAATTTGAACCTAAATCTATACCACTCAAATATATGTGATATTTTCCTATCAAATTCCTTCATTTTTTTCTTTGAATAAATATTTTATATTTTCTTACTTGAAATCCAAATATGTCTAATTAATAAAATTAACGCAATTACTGAACATAAATTAGGTACAATCCTTTCAATAGTAAAAGACCAGAAATCTGTAAATATTGACAAAGAGAGTAAATCAAATATCGATATAAACAATATCATAAATAATGAATATATTAGTAGGATAGTACTAATAACCTTTAATATTGCAATGAATAACTTTTTCTTCATTGTATATTTAATTCCTTATTTCCGCAACACTATAATTTAATATTTTTTATAAGCACCTGAGCTACAATAAGTTGCTCAGGATTTTGCCATGTCAGAAATTTCACTTATCTTAGTGTTGCAAAATAAAAACAAACAAAATTCTGAATGACATGGCAAAAGTACAAATAAAATCCGATAGACTCACCCCTTTTGGAGGAATATTTTCGATTATGGAGCAATTTGATGCTCTTCTGGCATAGTCCCACTACATCCTATAAGGTTGCGGATTTGAGGGATTAAAGAAACTTGCTCAAGAAGGCATGATTCAGAGCGAAGTAGAATTGACGAATTATTCGAAGAGAAAGTATAATTACTTTCCTATACCATCATTTTTTCTTCTGGTTCTTATTCCAGTGGTGATTAATTCCACCATAAGTTTAATCACATTATTGATACACCACATTGCTACCTTTTTCTATTTGAAAAATTTGATATTTAGAATCATAACTATATGAAATCAAGAAATATAGACTCCCCATATCATCCACATAATAACTAGATGTCTTATATACTCCATCTCTTTCTTTCTTTATTATTATTTTGTATTTATTTTCATAAATTGTTACATTTAATATAGTATCTTTAACTGTTGAAAAAAACAAAATTGAATCAGAAGAAGCAAAGTATTCTCCATTTTTATAAAAGAAATGATCTACAACACCATTACTTTTAGTTGATTCTATTACTATTTCTTTTTTGGAATATGTTATTAAGAAAGATGATTCTTCATTAGAAGATAATCGTTTCCTATTTCCATGACATGATGATAGCAGCATCAATAAAGCTGCTACTATCATTATTAAAGTAAAACTATTAATTTCCAAAAACTTTTTCATATTTCTTTTGCTCACTGTTAAACACTTTTTTTATAGATGGGTATTTATTTATCATTTTTTTTACTTGATTATAATTTGAACCCCCCACATGCTTTTTATCTTGCTTCGCTAAAGATTTGGAAGGAGATTCCCTGCGGAGCGCCATTGATATACACACCCTCCATCGTACCGTAACTCTTCATGATACGTTCACCGGCAGCGTTGTAAGTGTAACGGCTTGTCTTACCGTTGTCAGAGAGAACCATCAACCGATTATCCTCATCCCAGTGCATCTCGCGGGTAGTATTCGTAGAGTCGTTCGTTACCAGTGTTGGATTACCGTTGACATCATGCGTGTAATCTTCTTCAAAAACCTCTTTATAAAAACTATTACGTCATTTTATAATGTAATCACTGTAAAAGAGTAGACAATTCTCCGCATAGCCTACCGTGTATCTCATTGGTTACTTTTGATATTACGGTTTCTTATTGGTGGAGCATGAAACTCAACTCTCCTTTTCAATAGGATAGTATCAGGTCTTTCTGATATTTTTGTTATAGTTCCATTATCCTTAATCCGGTATGCAGAAGCTTCCTTCAGGAAAAATGCAATATTATCGTTACATTTATCAATATTCGTTTTGTTTTTATTATAAGTCTTTAGAATATTCGATTGTTCATAAAGAAAGCCAGAAGATGACTGGATAAATATTAGCTTATCCTTATAATACTGCAATTGGGAAGGATATAATCTATATTTTGAAGGTAAACAATACAAAGATGGACCAAGTAAGATTACATTATTACGTTTATATCCATTTCTCCAATTGTATTCAAAGTCTGTAATAAAAATCAAAGATTTATATTTAGGATGGCGCTTTGCGTATTCATCAACTACAGATTTTACTTGACTACTGACTTGATTGTTCATATTATCTTGTACATTTTGTTCTGGTCTGCATGCCGTTAAATTTATGACAAAAAACGATGCCAATACGTATAGAAATAGTCTCATATTCATTCTTTTAATGACCATGTATTTTTTGCAACAATCAGAGAGTACCATCAGGCGGTTGTCTTCATCCCAGTACATCTCTCGAGTAGTGTTCGTAGAGTCGTTCGTTACCAATGTTGGATTACCGTTGGCATCATACGTGTAATGGTCGTGACCAATCTGTGTTGGAGAACTGAAACTTCTTAAAGATATTAATCAAATAATTTCCAGAACACAGATTTGGGATTCATCTTTCGTGAGAGTTTTGGCTCACGTTCTCTATCATACTGAAGAAATCCATTACTATCTATATGATAAATCTGTTGTTTATAACATTGAATAATTGTTTTTATCCAGCTTTCAATAGAGTCATAAATCATAATAGGATTTTCCGACAATGTTACTTCAGGGCTATAGTAGAATAAAGCCTTGTAAGTCTCCCTACTAGGATTAAGATCTATGAGTATAGGATCTTCATAAACGCCACAATAAATAAAAGGATACATATAGTGGTCTTTTGCATAGACAGCATCGTTGCCCTTGTTCGAAATCATAATATTCCTAGAATCCATGTAAGATGCATAGTTACCATATGAGCAAAGTAAAAAGTGATTCCATTCATTTTCGTCTTCGCTCAAATCAAAAATAAACTCTTTAGTGCATCCTGTTTTCCAGAGATACAAGTCCATAAGTTCTTGGCAACATATCAGCCCTATGGACTTAAAGGCCTCTACAATATCGTTTTCTGTTTTTCTGTCGCAATCTTGATCCATATTGCTTAATATCGGGTTTCTGCATTCAATTAAACAGTTTTCTAAATCTTTGATAAGCTCTTTCATATGTTTATATTATTATTGTATTTTTGGATTTCTACTATCATTAATTTCATTCATATAAATTGTTGTAGGTGGTATCAATATTGGGGTAGCACGTTGTGCAACTTTCTCAAAAACATTTAATAATCCTGAGAAAACTTTTCCAAGGGCAACCCCCACCATTAGATTGTCTACAGGTTCTTGCTGTCTATAGCTTCTTGTCGTAGAAACTGTATATGGTGATGGCCGTCTCTTATTATTGGCAGGAACTAAAACAACTAAAAACTTATCTCCAGACTTTAATTTATTTACTCTAATAAATGAATCTAAATTAGCACCATGACTTCTATTTTCAGAGGAAGGAACATAGTTCACCGCAGCCCCTTTTCCACCTTCTTCAGGGAGCTACAACAGCAAAAGGGACGATAATAGGCTTATCTTCAAAAGTAAATTCAATATTACATTCTATCTTCTTTAGAACTTTTATCAACTCTTTATTGAAAGGGGGCGACAACCCTTTTATTAATCTTAATTCTATAGATTTAGAAAGAGGGACTGCCATTAAAAGTATTATGGCCTTTCCTGATGCATATGTGTAATCATTAACAACAAATTCAGATAGTATCTTATCTCTTATGGTATTTATCGTCTTTTCGTTAATCTTCCAACTGAAACTATCAATACTGTCACCCTTTCTTGTATAATAGCATGTTTTTAACGCTATACTATCCTTTTTTTTAATGCTAACATATTTTAGGCCCTCAGCATCGTATTTTGTTATTTTTCTCATCAAAGTAAAAGCCTCTTTATCTCGTTTCTGACCATGTGCAGAAGCGAATAAGACAAAGAACATTAGCAGATATACAATATCTCTATTGATTATTGAAATTTTCAATCGACTCATTTTCTATTTTTTGTATATGTTGTTCTAACTCAATATTACCATTTAAAGACTGCGTAGCCCCACTATGCCTTGGATCTTTTCCTACAAGATAGAAATACAAATGTCCAAATAGCGCATCATGCGGGCGGCATAGTCTTTCTGACCTGCCGTGATGTTGTTGCCGCCAATGCCATAGACATTGCTGAACCTGCCTGTACCAATCTTGGAGGCAATACGCTTGCTGCCAATGAAGTAGTGCTTGGTGAAGCGGTTCTTCGTAACAGTGATGATCGGAGCGGGATAGATCATGATACGTACAAGGTTCCTCTTTCACTTCCACAATAAACAGAACAGTTCTATCATTTTTTATTAGCACTTTTAAGACAATAATTACATTTTGAATTATGAAAACTATAGGAATACTATATTCTAATTCAAACCTAATGTTAGTGCCAATATGTGCAAAAATTACAGTAAGAATTTTGTAGCAAAGAAATGGGAATATGCAATATAATATGCTACACCCTATATTTGACAAAATTGCTTTACAGATTTTTGTATAGTATAAAATACAAGCTGTTATTGTAAATATTGGACCATAAAATATACATGTGATAAAAAATAGAGCATTAAAGCCAAATTTAAAATCTTTGCTTTCAATGTCACAATCATCTATTGCAAGCCATAGCAAAATTATGGAAATACAGCAGAGTAAATAAAAAAATAATATTTTTTTCATTTCTTACAGAGCTTTAAATCTATTATTCTTTTCTTTCAAAGCTTTTTCTTGTTCTTTTTTGTCCAAGGTTTTGGTTTGCATGTTTGAAATCCTGTATTTATACCTTCGATATTACTTTCCAATGATTTCATTTCTACCTTATTAACCCCAGCTTTAATGAGTATTGTAGACGAAGATGTATTACAATTTCCTGATGTTTTATCAGAACCTCCTCCTAAAATAGTATAAGTAATACCATCTATATTACCAAAACTATTTATGATTTGTATTACTTTTTATCAAACTCATTAGATGTCATCACTTTTGGAATTTTTACTTTTTGGGGGTGTCCTTTTAGATTTTCATTGAGTTTTCCTTTAAAAAAATCTGTAAATACTTGCTGATCCTGTGGATAATGACACTCAGTTAATTTGTCACCGCCAATAGGGTTTCCATTTTGAGGACCATAGGCAGCATATCTTAACACTTTTCCATTATCTCCTGTAACTACCACAAAAGTATGAGTTGCGAGTGGCACATGAGTGCCAGGTAGTTTGGTTGCAAATAACCAAACTGCTTTTCCATCAAGATCAACACACTTTATCGGATTACCAACACAGTAAACATATCCACCATTGCTTGGATATTTTTCTGCTAAAGCATCCACTCCATACCACAAACTCATCACAGGATTCATATACCTTGCCCCATAATAATACAGTCCCGTTTCCTGGTCTAATTCCTTACCATTGAACTTATATGGCATCTCCTCTGAGGATGTGTGCTCATCTCAATACATTCTCCGTTCGGTACCAAGGCTGTCGTTCTCCACTAAGGTAGGATTTCCGTTGGCATCGTAGGTGTAATGCTCATGCCCTATCTGCGTGGGAGCGGTGGGGTGATTGCTATCTTCGTACTTATACATGAAGTCGTAAGACTGTGCTGTCTTTGTGGAGTCCACCTTTTGAACCTTGGTAAGTGGCTCGCTCATGCGTCCAAAAGTCATCTGCATGTGTAACTTGCCTGCTTGGCTTTACCACTTGTATATATTTTACTACACATTTTTCATTATTGTTTATGAGCAGATATTATGGTGTACGAAATCCCATTCAGCAAGGAATATTGGATCAATCCTTTTTCTTTATCCCATATCACACCCTTTAGGCCAATGTGAGGTTGATCTCCTTTATTTCGTTCCATTTTCTTGATATCCATGCTAATACAATTTTTAAAGTATTGTCCCTGTATGTTTATGGCATTTACATGTATTTTTTTATTTATCCAACTCCATTCACAAAAATTACAGCTACTTCTTAATGCCCCCAATTTAGCTATTCGTTCTATCCCGAATCTTATTAAAAAGGTATCTGTAAAGTGTATTAGTGATAATTCAACTGTGGCAAAGCCATAAAACTCATTATCCCCTTCTAACCAATTTTGTCCTTCTGTGTCGAATATGAATGTATTCTTTGGATTATATATTTGAACATCTTTCACAATTACGGTATCTATAAGATTCTGATTGGAGAGATAATAAATTGTGTCGTTTGCTTTAAAATGATTAATCCACAACAAGTCATCTTCTGTTAATTTCACTTTTTTGCAGTATGGCAACCCACAAGCTACTGGTAGTAGTAGCAATATAAAAAATAAATATTTCATCATTTTGAGGGATAATAGTAATTGTAAAAATTATCAATTGAGTGACCAGCAATGAATCTCGTATATACAGGAATGGATGTACCTGGAGCTTTTATCCCGAATAGCCTTTGCCCTATTGTAACAAAATCTCCTCCGATACTTGTTGTAGAAAGACGACCTCCTATTAGGCTATAACCTATAGGAATTGATGTTGCAATATAATTTGTCACATTACTTGCATTACCTTTTAACGTAGAGCTAACAATAGCTGCAGGATTAAATGTTTTAGCTTTATGTCCTGTCGCCATACTAACAACAATACTCCTCACGCTGCTTTTCTATCTGCATTATGCGGGCGGCATTCAGTATCCTGTTGGCAGCAGAAACAATGGGGCACTTTTAGGGTTAATCGAAACTTGTATTTGGCTTTACATGTCTCAATCAAACTCATTATTACTTTTACTGACAGAAGATTACTTAGAGCCTTGCCGAAGTATGCTTTGCCCTGTGTAGTCCTGCCTGCTATACGAAGTAGGATCATTCTTCCTTGTTCCATATTTGTGGGAGCAAAGATAATGATTTTTGAGTAAATTGCAAAAAAACAGATCATTTTTATATAAATCTTTGTGCAAATTGTGCAAAAAGCAAATATATTCTGCATTTTCTTACGGAAAGCGGTTAATTTAGTACTTTATTGTGGGGTTGGCTATATAACCTTTTGCTAATGCCAATTGCCGGTTGGATAGATATACAGCCAAGCATTAAAAATGAATGAAGAAGCGCTTCGTTAGAGAGCATATATATGTGCTCACTTTGAGGTATTGCTTTCACATCGGAGGGTGTATCATGGAATTATGACACACCCTTTTTTTTTCTTGAATTCAACAAGATTATTCCCGGATTTAACAAAAGGCATAGGAAGAACATAACATACTATACATATCCCTAACCTAAGACTAGTCCTGATATTTAATCTGGAAGTAATCGAGCAGACGCTTATAGAAGTCCTGTGCAGTAAGACAAGTATCCATCAGATAACCTTTAATGTGATTCCATTCGTGCAATCCTCTATAATAAAACATCTTCAACTCATCTGTGATGATGAACGGAACGATACCATTGCTTAGGCATTCCTTGAACATGATCAATCGCCCCACTCTTCCATTACCGTCTTGGAAAGGATGAATAGACTCAAAGCGCTGATGGAAATCGATAATATCCTCCAACGTTTTTTCTTTCTTGGCATTATACTCCTTCAGCAATCGTACCATCTCCTTGTGTACCATTTTCGGTTCACAAGTTTCTATTCCCCCCACTTCATTTGGAAAGCGTTTGTAATCTCCCACCATAAACCAATCTTTGGTGCTATCAGAAGTTCCTGACTTGAGGATAAGATGAAGTTTCTTGATGAAGTCTTCGGTCAACTTCTCATCAGCCTGATCGATAATCAAATCGATACACCTGAAGTGATTGGTTGTCTCAATGATATCATCCACCCTTACACTTTGGTCTGTAATACCTATCGTATTAGTTTCAAATATAAAACGGGTCTGCTCATGCGACAACCTGCTTCCTTCGATATGATTGGAATTATAGGTTAAGTCTATTTGAGTACGATGATAAATGCCTCCTTTCAGCTTCATATTCTTCTGTTCCCGAAGGATAGAAAGAAGTGGAGAAACCTGTTGCTTCTTGGATTTACGCATAGGCAAGGTTGCATCGGCAGGAATATTCCAGGTCTTTCCGACCAACACTACTCCCTCAATTTTCCCGGAAGCACAATAATTACGCGCAGTTCGTTCTGATACCCCATACTTCTGCGCAAACTCTTTCACTGATATATAATCCATAAATTATCGGCAAGTTTACGTTTGTATTTAGACTGCAAATATAACACTTTTTGCCGATAACGGCAAGAAAAAAACAAAAAAAGCGATTACCATCCCTCTTTTTTGCCGATAACGGCAAGAAAAAACGCCCAACAGCAGATGCTCGACCGCATACCAACTATTGAGCGCTTTTAAATATATATTGCGATAACTTACTTCGCAGTATCCTTTGAGCTTCGCTTATCACGGCGATAACTGCGATAATCATCCAGCGGAATCTCAATATCAGGTTCCACCAGCTCACCCTCACGTGGCAAGGCAAACTTCTGATACTTGATGTTCAAACCACGCTCTATCCACATACTCTCATAATAGGTCTGGATGGAAAGAATCTTACGGGTTTCCTCATCGATACCCTCCTGATGATAGAGATCCTCTGTGCGGAAGAGCACAGGAAGATGGTTGCCATCCACCATATAAGTAGTATAAGTGAAGAGGAAGTTGGAATCTGTTTTCAAATGAATGATGCCGCCATCCACGAGGAAGTGACGATAACGGTTCATGAAGTATGTAGATGTAAGACGCTTGCGAGGGTTCTTCATCT
>OLIS01002463.1_pt1 | contig 11909 bp, 11 predicted proteins | sample 1601351 | NCBI WGS metagenome assembly OLIS01 (sample SAMEA2452122, study PRJEB22498) | human gut metagenome | biome: human feces; feature: human gut; material: feces | place: Australia | collected 2012
ACAAACGGCAACTGTTCGAATTTATGCAGAAACCGTGAAAAGAATGTATGAAAGCGGAGATTTGCGAAGAGATGCTTATTTTTATGCTTTTGATGAGATGTCTCACCCGGATTCTGTATCCGTGACGGGAGGTTTTGCTTATCCGTACAAATGGCGTAAAGTTGCATTGGTGACTAGCGGTTCTCAAATTGGAAAATTTTTACATATAGATCAGAATAGAATCTGGTGGCGTTTAGCAGACATTTATTTGTTACGAGCAGAATGTCGAGTTCGCCTAAATAAAACGGAGTTGGCGATTGCTGATTTAAACGAAATTCGAAAACGAGCAAATGCCCCTCTTTATAATGCTTCGGAACATGGGGGAGATTTACGTATGACGATATTTAAAGAAAGAGAAAAAGAATTGATATTTGAAGGTTATCGCTATCTCGATATTGTTCGGAATAACTATGTACGAAGCATGCTAGGAAGAGGATTCCGCTTAGCGTCAGATCAAGACTATGTTGATGGTTGTTTGTTTTGGGCAATTAATACTTTTGCCTTTGTTTATAATCCAAGATTGCGTCAAAACACCTATTGGCAAAAATATGAACAATAACATTAGAAAGAAAAGGTATGAAAAAATTAATATTTATTCTTAGTATAATTTATTTGGCTTTTGCATGTACCAAACAAACGGTGATAGACACTGGAATATGTAGCCCTTATCACGATTGCTCTATTATGGATTATTTACGCGGGAATGATTATGAATGGAAATATACCGTGCAATTAATCGAGCAAGCGGGATTAACTGATTTGTTTGAAGGAAGAGTAGATTCTCTGCCTGAAATAACTTTTCTAGGAATTCCGAGCATGTCTATTGAACGTTATTTGTATGATAGACAGTATGATAGTGTACAGCAAATAAGTGCTAGCTTATGTCGGATGATGGTGTTACAACACGTGGCGAAAGGAAAGATATTGAAAAAAGATATTCAATATCGTAATTTGGATTATAATGTAAACGACCCTCTACAAGATGGTTGTACGGACATAACTATGTTAGGTGGAAATAAAGTCCGTTTCTACCTTGAAAAATCAGATTATTCCGGAGTACCCGATGCCGGGCCGGTGTCCATGAGTTTGTGGTCATTGAGAAATGACTGGCAGATACCGTTGTCTTCTCCGGATATACAACCTTTGAACGGAGTTGTGCATGCATTGAATTATAATTATAAATTGGGATGGACTTTATAAGAATAAAAAAATGAAAAGAATAATATATTGTTTTATGGCAGTATGCGTGTTGTTATCCTGTCATGACATACCGGAAGGGTATCTTTTTATAGAAGATGCTGGCTATTTGCCGGATAGCATGGTTGTGAAGATGAATTTAGACACGGCCTCCGTGGAGGCTCCTAATCCTATTTGGACGCAATATTATGATGGAGAGTGGAATGATTGGGCGTATAAGTACTACACGAAAGAACAATGGCGGGAGTTTTTGTATTCTCAAAATATTTATGAAACAATATTGGTGAAGGGACCTGACTATGATCGTGATAGATTGGATATTCCTTGGGTAAGTACTGCCATACAAGGGGTGGAAGGCACGAATCCGATTATTGTAACGATAACGGATGTGATTTCCGATGATGGAAATGCTGATAAGATGTTGCAGTACTTAACCGTGAGAAGTAATGGTATGTTGACCGTTCCTTGCCGTCATGATATACCGGAGGGGCATTATAAAATTTCGCTTCACTTTAAAGGACCAGGCTACGAGCGGGAATTGAGAGATATTTTTACCATTATTGTAAAGTAAAGAGTGTATGAAAAGAAGTTTTATTATATTGCTATTTTTATTTTCTGTTCTTGTTGTTCGGGCAGACGAGGGAAAATGGCTATTATCTCTGTTGAATAAAAATATTGCAACCATGCAAGATATGGGATGTAAATTATCGGCAGAAGATATTTATTCGATAAACCATTCGAGCTTGAAAGATGCTATTGTTGGATTGGGTACCGAAGAGCAACCTTTTCAATGTTTTTGTACGGGAGAGATAATTTCGGAGCAAGGATTAATGCTCACGAATCACCATTGTGGATTACCTTATGTCCAAAAACATTCGACCTTAGAACATAATTATTTGAACGATGGTTTTTGGGCTCGCAATTTTCAAGAAGAATTAACGAACCCTGGATTGACAGCTTCTATTTTGGAAGGAATTGAAGATGTCTCTGAACTTGTAAACCGTTATTTAAATGATAATATGAGTGAAAAAGAGCGAGGACAAACCATAGAATCCATACAACAACAAATTGTAGAACAAGTAACTCGGGGCACGAATCTATCTGCCCAAGTGCAGAGTATGTTCAATGGGAATCAGTTCTTTTTATTTGTATATAAAATTTATCGTGATGTTCGTCTAGTTGGAGTACCACCTCAAAGTATCGGAAAATTTGGAGGAGAATCTGATAATTGGGTGTGGCCTCGTCATACGGGAGATTTCTCCATGTTTCGTATTTATACGAATCCAGAAGGGGAACCGGCATCCTATTCTCCAAAAAATATTCCATTGAGACCCAAGCATTCTCTTCCAATTTCTTTGAAAGGAGTGCAAAAAAATGATTTTACAATGATTTTGGGTTTTCCGGGAATGACTAATCGCTTTTTGACTAGCTATGGATTGAGATCTGTAATGGATGATAACGCTGTTGTGTACAATGTAGGAAAAGAAAAACTGCGTATCATGAAAGAGGGAATGGATAAGGACCCTAAAACAAAAATTCAGTATGCAGCGAAATATGCAACGAGTGCTAATGCATGGAAATATGTCGATGCCCAAAATAAAGCGGTAGAAAAATTGCAATTGATTCACGAAAAAGAACAACTTGAAAAAGATTTTACAGAATGGGTTCATGCTGACCCCCAGAGAGAAGCTCTATATGGTCATGTGCTTGATTGGATTCGGATGGGAATAGAAAAAACGAAAGATTTTTCCAGAGTACAACAGTATGCAATTAATGCCTTGTTGCAAGGGGGAGAGGCTACTGCATTTGCTTATCGTGCCAGCGATCTTTTGGCGGAACTTTGCAATACTCCTCGCGGAGATAAGAAATATGCAAAAACTCTTTCTACTTTAAAGGAAGCTTCGCATGATTTTTTCAATGATTTTAATGGCGATGTAGATGCAAATCTAACTGCTAGCATGTTAAAATTGTATGCAACAGAAGTCGAACCAGCGATGTACCCTGATATTATTGAATGGATCAATCAAAAGTATAAAGGAAACTTCGAACGTTTTGGTCAGGATTTGAAAAAAAATTCCATATTCATGGATGAAGTAAAATTCAATAAATTCATCGAACATCCGGATGCAATAAAATTAGAGAATGACCTGTGTTATAGAATTGCCATTTCCTTAAGTGCCCTTTTTGATAAATTGGCAGTGGTACCTTCCGATTCTTATGAAATGATTTCTAAAGGATCTCGTCTACTTGTAAAAGGTATGTTGCTTCAACATTCGGAAAAAATGTGGGCTCCCGATGCTAATTTTACGATTCGTTTAACTTATGGTAAAGTGTGCGGTTACGTTCCGCGGGATGGGGTGTACTATGATTATTATACAACATTAAGTGGTGTCTTTGAGAAGGAGAACCCTCTGGATGGTGAATACGAAGTACCTGACAAATTGAAAGATTTGTATTTGGCTAAGGATTTCGCTCCTTATGGAAAAGAGAATATAAATGTTTGCTTTATTACCAATAATGATATTACTGGCGGAAATTCCGGTTCTCCCGTTATAAATGGCGATGGAAAACTAGTAGGTATTGCTTTTGATGGGAATTATGAAGCTATGTCTGGGGATTTGAATTTTGAAGAGAACTTACAACGTTGTATCAGTTTGGATATTCGTTATGTGTTATTTATTATTGATAAGTTCGCTCAAGCTCATAATTTAATTCAAGAAATGAAGATTGTAGCTTAGAGTAAAAGCGTTTGATACAAAAAAACGGTCAAAATTTTTTGACCGTTTTTTTGTATATATCGTTCTCTTGCTTTACTTCAACCACTTATCCAACCATGCCGCGAAAGTACGTTGCCACAGGATTCCGTTCTGGCAGCCGAGTACCCAGTGACATTCCTCCGGGAAATACAAGTACTGAGCCGGAATGCCGCGCATACGGGCGGCGTTGAAAGCTCCCATGCCTTGAGAGGCGTCGATACGGAAGTCTTTTTGTCCGTGGATAACTAGAATAGGGGTATCCCATTCTCCGACAAATTTGTGCGGGGAATTGTCAAACGTGCGTTGAGCCACCTTGTTGTTCTTTTCCCACGGGGCACCACCCATATCCCAATTGGCGAACCACATCTCTTCGGTGTTGTAGTACTGCATCTCCATGTTAAAAATTCCGCAGTGGGCGATGAATGCTTTGAAGCGTTTGTCATGATGTCCGGCAAGGAAATACACGGAGAAACCGCCATAAGAAGCGCCCACGCAACCTAAACGGTTTTCATCGATATAAGGTTCCTGCTTCACCTCGTCGATAGCAGAGAGGTAGTCCTTGATATTTTGTCCGGGGTAGTCCCCACTGATTTGTTCATTCCACTCCTGTCCGAATCCCGGTAGGCCGCGACGATTCGGGGCAACGATGATGTAACCGTTGGCAGCCATCATTTGGAAATTCCAGCGATAACTCCAGAACTGGCTCACGGTACTTTGCGGGCCTCCCTCGCAATACAGAATTGCCGGGTATTTTTTGTTCGGGTCGAAATGAGGAGGATAAATAACCCACGTTAACATCTGCTTGTTATCCGTGGTCTTGATCCAGCGGGATTCAACCTTACCCATGGTTAATTGATCCAAAATCCCCTTGTTCACGAAAGATAATTCCGTGTCTTTGCCCGTGGTAGGGTCTACTTTGTAGATTTCGGCGGGTTTGCTCATGGATACTTTCGTGGCGATCAAATAATCGTTTACAGGGGTAACAGACGTGTAGTTGTGTACACCTTCCGTGAGTTTCTCGATCTTCCCGTCATTTAAGGTCAACTTGTAAATTTCATCCGTGGCGTGATAATCCGAGATAAAATAGATCGTATTGTCATCTGCCCAAGCCAGGCCTCCGACATTTTGATCGAAATCTTTCGTGTACTCTTTTTTCTCTCCGGTTTTCAAATTCATCACGAACAGACGGATTTTGTCGGCTTCGTAACCGTCACGTTCCATGCTTTCCCATGCCATGAGTTCCCCGTTGGGAGAGATCACCTGGTTTTGGTCGTATCCCATCATCCCTTCCGTGAGATTCGTGGTTTTACCGGAATTCAAATCGTACAGGTATAGATCCGTGTTCGTGGAACTCATGTAAGCAATGCCTTCTTTTTTACGGGCCATGTAGATTACCCCCTTGCCGTCTTTCGTCCAAACGAGTTGTTCGGTTCCACCCCAAGGCCGAACGGGAGATTCCCATTTTTCACCTTCCATGATGTCTTTTCCCGTGGTTACCATTTGTCCGGGGATATAGTCAGCCACGAAAGGATGCGTGTAAGCTTCCACCCAGTCATTCCAATGACGGTAAACTTGGCCATCAATCAAACGGGCATTTGCCTTCGGAAGATCGGGGTGTAAATCATGAACATCTTGTTCTAATTTCACGTCTTTCAGGAAAAGAAGTTTGGACTTGTCCGGAGAGAAAATAAATCCCCCGATGCCACCTTCAACATTGGTTAACTGGGTAAGCCCGCTACCATCGGCATTCATCTCCCATAATTGTACGGAACCGGATTTGCTGGACATGAAAGCGATTTTACCATCGGAAGTCCAGGTCTCTCCGAATTCTTTGTAATCCGTGTCTGTTAATTGTTTGGATTTCCCGTCGGCTAAGTTCATCACGTAGATATCACTGTACGAGCGATCTTCTTCCTTGTTGAAATAAGTCACGTCATACAAGAGTGTTTTCTGATCGGGGGATACACTTACGCCACCGATTCTACCAAATGACCATAACACCTCGGGAGTCATCACGTCGGATGCTAGTTTCATATCCGGTGTTTTATAACTTGGTTTTACTGCTTCTTTCTTGCTGTCACACGACACCATTGCCAACAAGATGAATGCAGAACATAAATAATTCTTCATTGTAATTTTAGCTGTTTTTATTACACGATTTTCTTATTTTGTTGCCGGTTGTACGCCATTTTCCATGGCTTCCACGATCTTTTGGGTAAGCTCATCTGCTAACTCCGGGTTGTCCATAACCAATTGTTTCACGGTTTCCCGTCCTTGTCCCAGTTTACTTTCCCCGTAAGAGAACCAGCTACCGCTCTTCTTGATCACGTTGTATTCAACGCCCAAGTCAACAATTTCTCCTGAGCGGGAAATTCCTTCCCCGTACATGATGTCGAATTCGGCTTTCTTGAATGGAGGGGCAACTTTGTTTTTCACCACCTTCACGCGGGTGTGGTTTCCGTAAATCTCCTCTCCGTCTTTGATTTGTCCCACGCGACGGATATCCAGACGCACGGACGCGTAAAATTTCAAGGCGTTACCACCCGTGGTGGTTTCGGGGTTACCGAACATGACACCGATTTTATCGCGCAACTGGTTGATGAAAATACAGCAGGTATTGGTTTTACTGATCGTTCCTGTCAATTTACGTAGAGCTTGTGACATCAAGCGGGCTTGTAATCCCATCACGCTATCACCCATGTCTCCCTCGATCTCGGCTTTGGGCGTAAGGGCTGCCACGGAGTCGATCACGATGATATCAATAGCGGCAGAGCGGATGAGTTGCTCTGCAATTTCGAGGGCTTGTTCCCCATTATCCGGTTGTGATATAAATAAGTTATTCACGTCAACACCCAGTTTCTCGGCATACGAGCGGTCGAAAGCATGCTCTGCATCGATGATAGCGGCAATACCGCCTTGTTTTTGGGCCTCGGCAATGGCATGGATTGCCAGGGTAGTTTTACCGGAAGATTCGGGACCGAATATTTCAATGACACGGCCTTTCGGGTATCCTCCCACGCCTAACGCCCTGTCTAGTCCGATAGAACCGGAAGGGATGACCGCAACATCTTCCACGACATTATCTCCAAGTTTCATGACGCTCCCCTTACCGAAATTTTTTTCAATTTTGTCAAGGGTAAGTTGAAGTGCTTTTAACTTGTCTTGATTGGTTTCTGTGTTTGCCATAATTAATTTATTTTAGATTTATGATTTACGATTTTAGATTGTTAATTTTCCATTTTTAATTGTTCGAGGATTTGTTTTGCGTGAGCCTTCGTGTTTACCTTCGCGATCACTTTTTCAATGATACCATTCTCGTCAATTACAAAAGTGGTACGCACGACTCCCATGTAAGTCCTCCCGTATAATTTTTTTTCAGCCCACACACCGTATGCTTCCAGTATCTTTTTCTCGGTATCGGCAATCAGGTTAAATGCCAGGTTATATTTGGCGATAAATTTCAAATGTGAATTTGCCGAATCGGGGCTGACACCAACCACTTCAAACCCTTTCTCCGTGAGGGAAGAATAACCGTCATTCAGACTACATGCTTCAGCCGTGCATCCCGACGTGTTATCTTTCGGGTAAAAATAGAGGATTAATTTTTTACCTTTAAAATCATCCAGCGTGATTTTTTTCCCGTCCTGATTTATACCCTCGAAGCAAGGGGCTTTATCTCCTTCTTTTAATGATGCCATATTCATTTATAATTAGTGATTTACGATAAGGAATATAAACAATTTATGATTTGATATAACTTGTTTACTTCTTTTTCCGTAGTCTATGTACAAAAGTAGGAATATTTTGGTGAAATGAAATAGAGTTTTGGAATATTTGTACATTTGCATCAATCTAAAAATAGTCTATGGAACTTATTGAAACGTATAATTTGACAGGACTGATTATCGGGATTTGCACGTTTCTGATAATCGGATTATTTCATCCCGTGGTGATCAAAGCGGAATATTACTGGGGGACGGGTTGCTGGTGGATTTTCCTTGTTTTGGGAATCATTGGAACCGTGGCAGCTTTGTGGGTGACGAACGTGCTATGGTCTTCCTTACTGGGCGTGTTTTCCTTTTCTTCTTTCTGGACGATCAAGGAGATTTTCGAGCAGAAAGAGCGAGTGCGTAAAGGGTGGTTTCCCGCCAACCCGAAGAAACAGAATAAAAATAATGTAAAATTTAAAATGTAGAGTTTAGCATAAAAAAGCTTTGTGTGGGAGAAAAATCATAAATCGGAAATCATAAATCAATAAATTAACATGGATAGTTCAGCAATAATAGAACGAATGAACCGGGAGAGTCGGGGAACGTTAATGGCGAGTTTGGGTATTGAATTTACCGGTGTCGGGGAAAATTGGTTGGAGGCAAAAATGCCTATTGACGAACGGACAATGCGTCCCGGAAATTTGTTGCATGGTGGAGCAATTATGGCGTTAGTGGAAACCGTGGGAAGCGGGTTGACTTACATCGGGGAGAGTTTGGAAGAGAATCACGTGTTTGGAATTGAGATTAATGCCAACCACGTTCGAAAAGCACAAGGAAAATACGTGATCGGTCGTGCGGAATTCATTCATAAAGGCCATCGTACGCACGTGGTAGCTGTCAACGTGACGGATGAATTCGGGAATTTGGCTTCCGTGGGGCGGATTACGAATGTGGTGTTGCCGAAATCTTAGTTAGTATAAAACTTATAGGATTGCGGCAATTTTACGTATTTTGCTCAGCTTTTCCATAAACTTGCTATCTTTTTTTGCCATTTGCAGATTGTAGTATGTTTGCATTTTAAGTAAAGGCTCAGCATCAATGTCTAATGCCGCCCCTATGAGCATGGCATATTCCGTGTTTAATGGACGTTTTGCATTTAATATCTCGTTTAAGACAGTATAAGACACACCCATTTCTTTTGCAAGTTTCTTTTGAGAAATGCCTCTGAATTCAATTTCATCTTTCAAAATTTCTCCAGGGTGCGTTGGCTCAAAGGGGGTAATGTTGTTGGCTATCATTTTAGGGTCGATATTATCTATTTTGATCATAACTTTTTCTACTTATAATGGTTTGACAATTCAATTATATTACAAATGGTAGTTACAATTTCACCTTGCATTTCTGTTACTGTAAATTCAATTCGATATTGATTGTTAACTCTAATTGAACAAAGTTCTTTTCTATTTCCTGATAATTTTTCAAAATTTAGTCCGTTGTATTTATAAAGTGCCGTAATGTCAGAAACGTTGATCATGATATCTATACAGCGTTTGTATCTACATACAATGTCAGGTTGAAAACGATGTTTTTTGTCATTGGTCTTCCCTGATTCATATAATTCTTTGAGATACTCTTTATCAAATGTAACAATCATATCCTTTGTTTCTTAATTACAAAGATACAAAATGAATTCTATAAATTCGCAAATTTGCGAATTTAAATGATGTTTTTGAATTTGAATCTTCGTTTTATGTATAAGCACAGATCGAAGAAATAATAAAATCTTACTTTTCTGTTTGCAAATTGTTTATAGTTTGATACTTTTGTTATTGACTTACATTATAACAACCGCAGGAAGTTCCTGCCTAGATTGTAGCAGGCATTTTTTATGCCTGTTACTCAACATATGGTTCTGTACCCCCGTGTGGTGTATTAATGTGCCCACTGCTGCGGTTGTAGTGTAAGTCAACGGGACAGGCAGAACCGTTTTTTTGCTGCCTAGACTTAACTTTATAAATTATGGAAAAGAACGATTGTTCCGGTGTTTCAACAGAGAATGCGTTGAGGGTTGCGACATGATATTGATGAGATGAGGCAAGTACTGAATTGCTTGAGACTACCGTGGATGAAGTTGGCGGATGCGTTTTTTCAGGGGTACGTGGAATCTCCCTTGGCAGATAAAAAAGGGAGATTGCTAGCTTCACGATTTATCGAGTTAATGGTAAAATTATCGGGAGAAGTTTCTTTTGTTGAGAAATTAATGGAGTATGGTAATTTTCAAATGAAGGAAATAAAGGAATTATTGGACACGTGTAAGGAGAAAACATATTATAGTATCGCAGTTGATAATGAGTTGTTGTACGGTCTCTCGTTACAACAATTAGTTGAGCTTCATGATACGATTGAAATGTTTCTTGAACATGGAAATTTTTCCTTTCATGAGTTTGAAGATGATGATCTGTACTCGGTTAATATGTCAATGTCTGTATGTCGTTTTGCGGATAATGATTTCTATTCTGTTTCTTATGACTTGGATACTTATGAGGGAGAAATAAGATTTACTTCTTCCGAACAAATGAGGTATGTAATCAAGCAGAGGCAACAATTTTTGGATAAGATGGAAGAGGGTGATTCTGTTGATACAATCGAAGAGGCTCCGGAGGAATTTGCAGTTGTTATCAAAGAGGATCATACGCCAAGAGAACGAGTTGTAAGGGGAACCCCATTTGTGGGACAAAGTGTGTGTCAAGGGGATGATGAATCGTTGGTTGTAGATTTTAATATAGGAGCTAATGATATGTATTTGAGTGGCTTGTCTGCCGGACAGTTAAAATGTATTATTCGAAAGTTGGAAAGTTTCTTGGATACAGTTAATGAGAAATGGAGAGAATGAGGTTGAGGACATATAGTCACTATTTGATGTGTGATTGGCACGAAATGTCATACGCTACCCGTAATGATTTTTGTTGGTGAATCTCTATTTTTGTGTAATAAAAATTTACGTGGGAGGACGAGGGGAAATCAGAAGGTATGTGGGGGGAGATAAGGCAACACAAGCAGATGAGTGACGTGTTGCCTTCGTTTCATAGTCGTTTGGAAACTGGGTTTGATGCATTGGCAACACCGCCATGGTACTCGAGGCGTAATCGAACACCCCCTTATCAGGCAACTATTTGTATTGAAAAAATAGGTTTTTAGGAATGAGGTCGTTTAATGGTTTCTTCCAATTTGAACATTTCATCCCGAAGGCGGGCGGCCTCCAGGAAGTCCATCTCTTTAGCGGCTTTTTGCATGGCCGCTTTTGTTTTTTGCAGCATTTTTTCCAGTTCCGGTTTGCTCATGTAAGTGGTAACGGGGTCGGCAACCATGTTCACGTGTTCTTCTTCGATGTAAGCACGGGAGGTCTCTTTCAGCACGGATTCCGTGGTTTTACGTATCTGGGTAGGGGTGATGCCGTGTTGACGGTTGTATTCCATTTGTTTCTCTCGACGATACCGGGTTTCATCGATGGTTTCCTGCATGGAGCGGGTAATCGTGTCGGCATACATGATGACTTTACCGTTTAGGTTACGGGCGGCACGTCCCGAGGTCTGTATTAGTGAACGGGTGGAGCGTAGGAATCCTTCCTTGTCGGCATCGAGGATGGCAACAAGAGAGACTTCGGGTATATCCAATCCTTCACGTAACAAGTTTACCCCGACAATCACGTCAATCACTCCCTTGCGTATGTTTTCGATGATTTTTACTCGTTCCAGCGTATCCACGTCGGAATGGATGTATTGGCATTTGATGCGAATACGGTCTAAATATTTACTCAGCTCCTCCGCCATACGTTTGGTCAACGTGGTAACAAGTACCTTCTCGTTGACCTCGATACGTTTTTGTATCTCGTTGATGAGGTGGTCTATCTGGTTCTTGCTGGGAACAACTTCTATTTCCGGATCAAGGATTCCGGTGGGGCGGATGATTTGTTCCACGACTACGCCGTTGCATTTCTCCAATTCGTAATCGGCCGGGGTGGCACTGACATAGATCACCTCATTTTCGAGGGCTTCGAACTCCTCGAAACGCAGCGGCCGGTTGTCCACAGCGGCCGGGAGCCGATAACCGTATTCAACCAGATTGTGTTTACGCGACGCATCACCACCGTACATACCTCGAATCTGAGGCACGGTCACATGGCTCTCATCGATAATCAGCAGATAGT
>OLIS01002464.1_pt1 | contig 11908 bp, 15 predicted proteins | sample 1601351 | NCBI WGS metagenome assembly OLIS01 (sample SAMEA2452122, study PRJEB22498) | human gut metagenome | biome: human feces; feature: human gut; material: feces | place: Australia | collected 2012
TATCCAAAAACATAGTGGATGTTATTCTGTACGGGGTGCTGAGTATGTTTCTGACTGCCACGATGATGCGAAGCAAGCTCCAGAGAATCCTGTACCATAAGGAAATGGAAACGTTGGAAGTCTATTAAATCGGAATATGAATATATCATAATCGACTGTATGCCTTCGCTTGGAATGCTTACGATAAATGCCCTGGCTTGTGCGGATAGCGTCCTGATACCGGTCCAGGCTGCATATTTACCGGTAAAAGGTTTGGAACAGCTGATAAAGACGATAGACCGTGTGCAGCGTCGGTTAAATAAGAAACTGTCCATAGAAGGAATCTTTCTTACTATGGTGGATTCACGAACAAATTATGCCAGGGATATTTCTCAGTTGGTGGTTGATACTTATTCAGATTAACTTGGGGTCTTTGATACATTGATTCCTCTTTCGGTAAGATCTGCAGAAATCAGCGCAGAGGGTTCCAGCATTTATCAATATGATCCAAAAGGAAAAGCAGCTACCGCATACAGAACATTGACGGAGGTGATCAGCCATGGCTAAAAGAGTAGGTCAGAAAATCAAAATGACATCAATCGATGAATTGCTGGGAGTTCCAACGATTACAGGATGCGATGAAATTGAAGTAGCCCGGATCCATCCATTTAAGGATCATCCATTCAAAGTTTTGGATGATGATAAGATGCATGATTTTGTAGAAAGTATTATGATGAATGGTATACTGGTTCCTGTTACTGTACGTCCTTTAGAAGATGGTGATTATGAGATGCTCTCCGGTCACCGACGGTTATTCGCAGTAAATCAGATCAGTTTAGAGAAGATTCCGGCTATCGTAAAAGAATATGATGACGACGAAGCTGTTTTGGCCGTGGTGGATTCCAATCTGCAGAGAGAGGAAATCCTACCAAGTGAGAAAGCATTTGCATATAAAATGAAGTATGATGCGATGCGAAGAAAAGCAGGACGACCTTCCAAAAATAATTCCTTCCAATTCGGGAGAAATTTTCAGACCGATATCGTTCTTGCTGATCAGGTTGGTGAAAGTCGCGTTCAACTGCATCGGTATCTTCGCCTGGTGGAGCTGGTCCCTCCAATACTTGATTTGGTAGATAAGAAAGCTTTGGCACTGACCACAGCTGTTGAGGTATGTTTTCTGAATCATAAGGTTCAGGAAATGATTTATGATTATATGCTGGAAAATGATATCTGCAAGACGTTTCAGATTTTTGCAGTCAGGGACTATCTGAAGGAACACGATACGATAAGTAAGATGGAACTGATCAGGATTCTGAATGAGAATGCTCCTTTAAATGAAAATAACAGATTTCAAAAGATAACCCTTACAAAGGATAAGTTAAGGGAGTTCTTCCAAGTCTTCTATACAAAGTCTCAGATGGAGAATGTACTGTTCAAATTACTTGAGGACTGGAAGAAAGAGAATGCAGATACGGAGGGATGATCATGTTTGTACTTCGGAAATTATTGAAGTTCATATTGTTACCGGTTTCGCTGTTGCTCTTTTTAATGAAGTGGGCTGTAGAGCTTGCATTTCACTTAACCGGAGCGGTAATAGGCCTACTCATTCTTTTAGTAGTGGTTTTCTTTGTTTATGCTCTGTTTACCCAGAGATGGACGGATTTACTCATATTGGGGATTATATTTGCAGGGATAGTAGCGGTACTCTTTTTATGTGTATTGCTGCAGGAGACTTTCGATTCCTTGAGAGAGAAGATTCGAGCATTGTGATGAGTGAGACAGGATATTTTACACAGGGGGGGGCAATGCTCCTCTGTGTAAAAATATCTTGTGTTTTGATTGGGGCTGTGATAATCTCTAATTGCAAGAGGCATAATAAGTTAAATTTGAAACATTGTTTGAGCACGTTTATCCTTGCTTATGCAAGTGGGCATCGGTAAACATTTCAAAACAAAGAATTAAATTTAATCTATCATGTCTGGTATGTAGACGTATTTTGTGTACGTGGATTTTCTGCCAGACTATCTTTCTGCCTTTTAGTAAAAACACATTACTAGGAGGTTTTTTTATGACCAAAGAAGAATTAGCAACAATTCAGGAACGTATCGATTATCATTTCCAAAACGAAGATCTACTATTACAAGCGTTCACAAGAAAATCCTATGCTATGGAAAACGGTGGATGCGACAACGAGATATTAGAATTCATAGGAGATAAGGTTTTAGATCTTATCGTTGTTAAGTACCTGTCAGATAGCTATGGCAGTTATGCTCATGATGAGGAGGAGTACGATTCCAATGAGGATTTCGATGACTTTCTGTGTGAGTATGATGAAGGAGAACTGACTGATTTCAAAGCGCGTCTTGTACAAAAAAAGAAGTTGGCATATAGAATTGACCTGCTTGGCTTTGCAGACTATTTGTTTATGGGACAGGGAGATATAGATAGGCATGTAGAACGTCAGGAATCTGTCAAGGAGGATCTTTTTGAAGCAATTCTTGGTGCGGTTGCTTTGGATTCAAATTGGGATTTGGTGAAGCTGGAACGTGTGGTTGATAATATGCTTTGCCCGGACGCAGAACTTGACAATGATGACGAGTACGAGAACTTTATAGGTCAGGTGCAGGATTGGTGTACAGAGACTGCTGGGGCATTACCGCAATATCATATCGAGCAAAACAATTCATATGGATTTTATAACGTGCTTGCGGACAGAAATGTGATCCTGGGAGAGAAAGCGCGAACACTTGGATCAGCTGAAGATCGGAAGTATGTCTGTACTCTTAAGCTCCATGGAAGAGATGAGACTTTTAAAGAGTATGGGTATTCTGAATATGATGCAAGATTTGGTGCGGCACGGACTGCTTATAGATTTCTTGAAGATAATTCGTTGTTTCCAACAATTAAAGATGAGATAGAGAATCCCAACTACAATGATTCTATCGGACAGTTGGAAACATTATCTCGAAGAGGCTATTTCTCTTTACCTACTTATAAGTATAAGGAAACCCATGATGAGGATGGTAATCCGATCTGGGCTTGTCAGTGCAAAGTAAAAGAAGTTGATATTGTAATCAATGGAAGATCTTCGTCTAAGAAAGATGCGAAGAAACAGGCGGCATTTGATATGCTGACGTACGTTTTGGAGGAGGAATAAGCCATGGCGAAATATGCATTCAATTATGATTCCAGTGAGTATGAGTATATAGAAAGAGACGGCTTCAGTATTGATCGTGGTGAATACGTTTATAACTGGGATGACAGCGAGTATCGTCGCGAGGAAGAAGAGGAAGAAGAACGTCGCCGAGAAGAGCGAAGATTTTGGGGAGAGGAATAGAATATATAAATAGGGAGAGTTTTCAATGGATGAGCATTGGTCTTACAAGAATTTTAATATGGTGGTGGAGCTAGATATAGCGGGAGAGTTTATATATAACGGAATTCACGAAATATATAGAGTTTCACATTTTGCAAATGATGGCTCAACATTTACCGCTTTATATGATACTTCAGTTGGTATAGAGAGACTGCAAAAAATCGTCTATGTTCTATGGGGAATGGACGATTATGTGGATGAAAAAGAATTTGAGAAGAGTCTTATTATTCATAGCCATACGGGTCTGAGAGACAAGATTATTCAATTGGTTAATGCCAAGGGAGAAAACCTGGAGTTTTGCAGTAGAGAAAATGCCTTCTTTAATATTCTGGACTCATTCTACAATCATGCTAGGTACATGAGATTTAACGTTGAAGGTGATTGGAATGCTGAATTGAAACTTCTTAGAAAATTTGCGGAAGACAATGATTTAATTGACCAATCAATGGATTTATGTCAAGAAAATTATCTGATTGTGAGTGAGAAGTTTAAGGAGATAATCGGAAGAACCATTGGAAGTATTGCGCATAAGTACTATAGGTTAATAAAAAAAGGAAGCAATCGTAATACAACCTATACGTATGAATTGAGATCAGGATCCAAAGCAGAAAAAGTATTTGCAGGAGAGTATAAGAAGAATTCCTTAATGCGGGAACAGTTAGATGAAAGTGTCGCATTTAAAGAACTGTTGGTATTTTTTAGAAAAATGCAGCACAAGAATGCGTTTATCAAGTTTATCGATGAGATAGAACCTTTAGATTTTGATTTGGGATTGTTAGTAGAATACTTAGAAACCGTAATCAAGGGGGATATTCCGCAAACACTTATTGATGATGTTGAGTATATGTATGGAGAAAATGGTTATTCTTCCGATAGAATCATGCTGATGGATGCTTTTGCAAACAGTAATGTTTGGTATGAATATCCTGAGATAGAGAAAGCTGGGCAGCTGATAGCAGAGGTTATAAGTAATCCACAAAGTGTTTATTCTGTTGTGCCATTGCTGAAGCAGTATAAGGAGTATATTTCGGAAGAAGAGATTGTGGATACTATTGATAAAGGCATTAAAATTCTAAATGAACATCAAGAGGGAAAGATTGATGATACTGAGATGGTTCAAGAATTGAAGATGGTATGCGAGGAGTATCAGGAGTATTTGATTAATAACGATATGGAACAAGAATCAGAGAAAGAAATGAAAAATGAGTAAAGTTGAAGAAATTATCGATTATTATATTGCATGGGAAGATGTCGCAGAGAGAGTAGAATACAAAAAGTCGACACCATTTGAAAAAGAGCAGATTAGGTTGAAGTATGATGAGGATGCCAAATATTTCAAGAATCTAGGATACGACGACAATACAGCGTTGCATGCCGATGTCATAGTATCTTTTTGGACAATTTATAAGACTTTACTGAATAATGAAGCGCATTGGAAGGTTTCTAAGACACTGAAATCGTTAGAAGCATTAAGGAGACAGATTCAATCTAAGGGTAGATACAGCAAAAAGATTCTTGAAGTGAATGAGATGATTTCTGAATTTGCAGAGATATGCTATACCCGAGGAAACTACATGCTTCTTCCGGAAGGTGCTAGAGGAATGAACAATCAGCGGTATCTATTTACAGAAGATAGGATCGATGCGACTCTATATCAGTGTTTTGGTAAAGGAATGCTTTCCAAATTTTTTGATTCAGATGATGAGGTTTGCGATTGGATTAAATCGCAGTATTTAGATAGCATCTTCAGTAGAACACAGTGCGCAGAAAATATAATCTGGATGACAAAAGAAAAGCATCCTAAATTAATATCAGAAATGTCTACAGATGAAATATTGGAGTATGTAGGAAATGCGGTACATTTCATAAACAATCGGGAGGCAGTGCTTGAAAAAGTATAAAATCGGTATATTTCGAGTATATTCTTTTAAAAATCAGTGTGTTATATTTACAATGGACAAAGCGAACGGGGAAAAAACACCCCGCCAGCCAAGTCCATTTTCTTTTGCAAAAGAATACCGGCAATGATCAGCATCAGATCATGACTTTGAAAGAGGTTATGACCCTGGCGCTTTTTTCATGCCACCAACCTACGGCCGAGGATGACGATCCAAAACCTACATCAAAATAGCGAAAGGATAAAACACACTATGGATTATGAAACATTCAAAGAGAAGTTCGTTGAGGACTTACAGGACAGGCTGTACGAGCAGGGCGCTGAGGTAAACATCTCAGTCCACACGGTAAACAAGCTCAATGAGAGCTACGAGGCAGTCACTGTTACACCGGAGGGTAGCAACATCGGTGTGAACGTCGGGATCGATAAGTTCTACGATGCGATGGAAAATGGTAGAACCTACGATGAAGTCGTAGATAAGGTCGTTGATGTTGTGACAAACGGCATCATCCAGAGACCTGACTTCGATATCAATTCATTATCTGATTACTCTCAGATGAAAGAAAAACTTGCGATGGAAGTTGTTTCTGCGGAAGCGAATAAGGAGATGCTTGAAACTGTACCTCGTCAGAACATGGAAGATATGGCAGTTGTTTACCGCTTCGTTCTGAACTCTGATGATGATGGCAGAGCTTCTATCCTGGTAACAAACCAGTTGATCGAGAGCATGGGCGTGACTCCCGAACAGCTTCACGCTGATGCGATGGAAAACGCGCCTCAGATCAAGCCCGTTGAGATCAAGGGCATGAGCGAAGTCATGGCTGAGATGATGGGCGTCGAGCAGGCCGAGATGATGGGACTTTTCCCGGTAGCGCCTGAAGATGAAAAGATCTACGTTGCAACGGTGCCTGATAAGGTACACGGTGCCGGAGTTCTTGCATATTAGAACTTCATGGATAAGGCAGCTGAGAGAGCCGGTGGAGACTTCTTCATCTTACCTTCAAGTATCCATGAGATTCTCATCGTTCCTGATAACGGAGAGATGGGGCTTAAGAATCTGGAGGCAATGGTAAAAGATGTCAATGCAACCAGGTTGCTCATGCGGATAAGCTGATCGACAGCGTTTGTAGAGGGCACAAGCCTTGAAGATATTTATACCCGCTTTAATATAGATTGCCACGCAGATTTTCGGGGACATTCCCTTTCTGTCAGTGATGTGGATGTGCTTCATCAGAACGGAGAGAACACAAGCCATTATGTGAATTTCCTCGGTTACAGGGAAGTGCCGCAGTTTACAAAGGAGCTTATCGCAGAGCATACAAAAGAACAGACTTCTGTCATTGATGAAAAGACGGAGATTTTTTCGGAGATAGCACAGGAACACGCAAACGATGAACCGGACAGGGAAAATGAAGTGTTCCTAGTTAATTACAACGAATGGCATGAGGTCAGTACGCTTGACTTTGAACAGAATTACTTTGCTATTGACGATCCGTATGCAGACGGGGATTTCAGACTTTTGCATTTGCAGAACCAGATCAAGGACATCACGCCTGCAGGAGTGCATTACGATACTTATGAGGAAACTGCTGCGGCACTCTATGAAGCAGAGCGGGAAATGGCGAATATGCCTTTCAATAAAGAAAATAACATTGGTTCCTACATGGTAAACGGAAGGGCACAGCTTGAGCGCATCATGGAAGCATTTCAGGCGTATCGTGGCAAAGATGCACAGTACAGCGATGACAAGGCAAGGACAACCTTTGGTATCAGTGTGCATGGCATTGAGTTTGATGTAATCCATGTAAGGAATAACGAAAACGTTCTGTCCCTTGATTTTACCCACAGCAGCGAAGCAAAGGAAAGTAAGCACTTCATGGACGATTTGCAGACGTTGAGTGACAGTATTGGTATCGACAAGGTAAGAGTACACCGGGATATGATACCAGAGTAAGTGAAAGACTTTGTGAAGCAGCGTTTTGAACATCAGTTAAAACAGGGCAGTTTTGATGATATTTTCCTTTATATGAGCCGGTTCGATACGCTCTATGAACAGGGCAAGATGGAAAAGTTAATGCCTACTGCCAACCAGAAGCACATCGAAGAAAATGTACCGATTACGGAGTGGGACAATCCTTATTTCGAGGTAAAAGAGCCGGAGCAGATGGCATTTTCCATAAAAGATAAATTTGTCAGTATACAGACCTGTACGGAGGGATATGATTATTCCGTTTTTGATGCGGATTACAGGCTGATTGACGGTGGTGTGTATGACAATTCTGATATTTCCATTTATAGTTAAAATTAATTCAGACGATATTAAGCGAGAAATTTAGATTCGTTAATATACTGACGATATACTTATTGAGCTATTCGGCATTACACAACATTACAATTACATTCCAAAGCATTATAATTGTTTCATTTGATGATAGATGCTAAAATAACTAATTTAAGAAAAGAGGTGGTCATGTGATTAACATTGCAATTTGTGATGATGAAAAATACATATCAGATAAAGTTAAAAAGCTGGCACTTGATTTTTTTCACAGAAAAAATGTAGAAATAAAAATTTCACAATTTGGGAGCGGCGAGGAATTACTAAGATACAACAAAAGTATAGATATTTTGTTTTTAGATATTCAAATGGATGGCATAGATGGTATGGAAACTGCAAGAAAGCTGCGTAGTCAGAATTATAAAGGTTACCTGATTTTTATAACTGTTTTAAAGGAAATGGTATTTCAGGCTTTTGAAGTGCAGGCATATGATTATCTGGTAAAGCCAATTGAAGAATATTTTGACAAAAAAATGGAGAGATTATTTGCTTCCATGCAAAATGCCAATGAAGCAAACTTGCTTGTTCAGAAAGGATACGAGAGCAATATTATTTCCTTTGATGACATCATTTTTTGTGAAATTATAGACAGAAAAATATATCTGCATTTAAAGTCGGGAGAAGTTATTGATTACTATGACAGAATTGAAAATCTTGAAACAAAACTGGATGGGAGATTTTTCAAATGTCATAGAAGTTATTTAATTAATTTGAGCTATTTGAAAAGTTATAAAAATGGAATGGCATATATGATAAATGATCAGACGATACCGGTATCACGCTTACGGAGCAAAGAATTTTCAAGTGTTGTTTTGAAATATATGAAGGAACGGAGAGTGTGAAAGAATGGATGGATTAGATATTTTCAATGTATATGTTATGGGAAGCATTGAAATGTTGACAGTTTTTCATTTCTTTACCAGATTTCTTAAGAAAAAGGTAAAGCTTATTTATTATATATTGTTTGCTATTTTTGGAATTGCTGTTATTAGGATTTTTACGGATGGCAGTATTATGGAGTTATTGGTATATGTTCTGCTGTTGATGGCAGCTGGATTTTTTATATGTAAAACATATAATATATTTGTCGGTTTATATGCGGTTGTAATGATTGAAATAATGCACTTATGCTATGGAATTTCTAATTCGGTATCGTGTATTTTATCTCCATTTTTATTTTTGGAGAACCCTAAAGCAGTTAGCTTTTTCTTTATGATAATAAGTAGCATTATAGCTCTTGTTATATCTGTTTTGTGTTATCAGGTTATAAATAAATATTTTTTATATGATGAAACAGTTAGGACAAAATATGCTCTTATGATTTTAATACCGACTTTATTGATTTTTTTAGCGAGTGAATATATTAGTTTAAATATTTATGGAGATACCATTACGATAGAAGCAGATGGCAGTTTACCTAGCATAAGTCCATTTCCAATATTGTTTATACAGATATTAGGGATAGCCAGTCTGTTTTGTATCATGTTTTCTTACAAAAAATTGATGGAAAGTTTCAAATTAAGCAGAGAGTTATCACTGTTAGAATTGGAAAAACATTCTTTGAATCAGTATGTGGAGGAAGCAAAAATACGTTATGAGAAAACAAAATCATTTCGGCATGATGTGAAAAATCATATATCCATTGTCAAAGAATTGGTACAGAATGGAAATATAGATGCCGCATTGAAATATATGAGTGATATGGAAAATTTAACAGCGGATATGTCATTTCCGGTAAGCACTAATAATCCTGTACTTGATATTCTGATTGGAAATAAATTGGGAATAGCTAAAAACAATCAGATAGTGGTGCAATGTTCATTTATTGCTTCATATCCATGTGAAATTGCTGATATTGACTTCTGTATTATTTTTTCTAATGCATTAGATAATGCTATTTCAGCCTGCAATCGAATGAACCATGACGAACAAAAATATATTCATGTAACGGGAAAAGTGCAGGGTGATTTTCTATTGATTGAAATAAGTAATAGTTACAGTGGGAGAGGGAGCCTTCGCAGCGGAACCGGACTTGCCAACATAAAAGCAGTTGCAGAAAAATATCATGGAGCTATGGAAGTAAGAACAGATGGAGAAAAATTTACTTTAAGTGTTCTTTTAATCATTCCGCAACAATCAGAAAGCATTTCACAACAAGTTTGTTAAAAACAGCTATATGAATGACGAATAGAAAATTGTAGGTATATTTAATTGTAACTAAGTAAAGGAGGACGATTTATGTCAATGGAAATAAGCGGTAATTATAAGGATTACAAAAATGAGTATTTAGAAAGGGCACAGACAGAGCAGGATAAAGTAAAAAGAACTTCACAAGAGCAGAGGGCAGAAAATAAAAGTGAAGGGGTTCCAATTCCAAAGGACGAGTATATCAGCAGTGAAAAATCCGGCAGCAAGCCCAGTGGTCTGTATCGTTTAGGGCAGGATGAAAACGGTAATCCAAAAGTGATGTATGATGATCCTAATAGAGCGGCAAAGGCGAAAGATGTTCAACCAAAGGAGGAGCCAGCGAAAAAGGCAGAGAAATGTACGACAAATACAGATAATGTTGACAGAGAGATTGAGAAGCTCAAAGAGGAAAAGAAACAGCTTGAACAGCAGATAAAGGCTGCGGCGGGAGACAAAGAAAAGGTTAAGGTTTTGGAGAAAAAGCTGGCTCAGATTGAGGGGCAGTTAAGCCAGAAAGATAATGATACATACAGGAGACAGAATGCAGTAATTTCTTAAATAAATTATGTATTTGAGGAGAAAACAGTATGTGGTTTTTGTGGTTTATTTTGATATGTGATTGTCTTATTCCAGCGAGTTTGCAACCCTTGAGGCAACGATACACAAGGCTTTCATTGAACTTGGGGCAGAGATAGTGCCACTTAATGGCAATAAGAGAATGAAAGTGCTCTATGACTATTATCATCTTGGAGATGAGGGCAGTTTTGATTTTGATATCAAAAAGGCAAAGAAGGTCGTGGCAGATTTTAGAAATGATCTGTGCAATGGGATGGTTAGAGAGAAAGGCGAGTTCATGCTTGGTCTTTGTGAGCAGTGTATCGGAGACAGCTTAAATTCAAGACAGAAGTCAATCATTGACCGCTGTGTGAGACAGCTGTATATCGACATTGCAAGAAGCAAAGAGAAGTATATCCCGGTAATCGTTCATTTTTTCCAGAAGAAAAGATGGATTACTCTAAGAATCAGGCATCATGGACGCTTCTTTATAAGAAAAAAACAGATTTAATAACAGGAACAGAGACAGTTCTTTACAATAAATTAAAATAAAATTTTTTTTACATAAGCCATTTGGACTAACAATCCAGATGGCTATTTTTTTACCCATTTTTGGGTAATGGATGTAGAAAGAAAGTGAGAACATTGAAGATAAAAAAAGTGGATGACAAGCCAATAGTCATTCACACCAAGGAGAAAGCCAAGATTCATGCCCACGAGGCAAAGAAGCATATCAAAAAGGTAGAGACAGGAAAGAAGCTGGCAAAAATGACAGCAAAGAAAGCTGCCAAAGATACTGCTAAGACTGTAGCTAAAGAAACGGCAAAAGAAACAGCAAAGACTACTGCCACCCAAAGGAATATGTTCTGAAAAGTATAGAAGTTCAGCAAGATTGTATGAAAGAAAGAGAATTTTATGTTGCGTTTCTGGAAAAATTAGAAAAGTTATAATTCATAAAATAAAAAAGATGCAGAGATGTATATTATCAACAATTATACATTTCTGCATCTTTTTATTTTGAGCATTCCAATAGTAATACGCTAAATCTTAAATAACAGAATATAAAGCAGATAAAGACGAATGGTATTAGATGTGCCATTCGTTTTTTTAATAAAAGCACAAATCCTGTTATTTTATGCCGGGTATGTAAGTATAGTCCTAGTAGCAGTATTTATGGTTATGGGGAAGATTGCAGTGAAACGATATGTGCAATAGCAAAATGTATTAAAAATAGATATTGATATATAATTTTGTAGACGAACATGGAATATTACAAATATAGAGTAGTGGTTAAAATTTTGGATAAAGATGCCGAAATAAAATAAAAAATAGGAAAAATTTCCCATATAGTGAGAAATCCCTTTCATGTGTATTCAAAAAAAGTTAAGGCAGGAAGTGGTCTAGAATATAGAGAAATTTTTAAGCTGATTGGAGGAACAGAAGTATGCACATTGGTTCTGGTCTAAATACGGTATCTTCAATGTACTGCCAACAAAAAGGCAATAATATGAAAGCCCCTGTATCTGCGGAAAAGACATTTTATACGGCTGAAACACCAAAGGTATACCAGATATTC
>OLIS01002471.1_pt1 | contig 11886 bp, 10 predicted proteins | sample 1601351 | NCBI WGS metagenome assembly OLIS01 (sample SAMEA2452122, study PRJEB22498) | human gut metagenome | biome: human feces; feature: human gut; material: feces | place: Australia | collected 2012
CGGTCACTACGACCTCATCGACCTCGCTCACCTCTTCTTCCACACGTACGGTCATTTCCTTATTCAATTCTACCGGAACAACCGCAGTTTTATATCCCACGAAAGTGAATGAAAGTTCTCGAATATCAACCGGAACCACGATCTCAAACCGACCACTCCCGTCGGAAGCCGCTCCTGTCACGAGAATCTCCCCGCGTTTGGCCACAACGGTTACACCCGGGAGAGGTTCCCCGTGGGCATCCACGACAACTCCTTTTATTTTATTTGTCTTTACCACACTATCACGTACAGCAACCGAACGAGCCGGACGGATGACCACGTAATTCTGTTCCAAGTCAAAATCCATGTTCGTACCCTCTAACACTTTGCGAAGTAATTCTTCCAAGGTGTATTTACGAATATCAAGAGACACTTTACGATTCACGTCCAATTCGTTATTACTGAACATGATCAACAAACCTGTCTGTGATTCGACCTGTTCAAATACAGTTTCTAAGGATTGAAGCTGCTTTTCGATCTTCACGCTTTGTGCCACTCCCGTCGCTGATAGCTGAAACACAAAACCGATCATTAGTAATAATGTTAATCTCATGATACATAAACTTTTTTTACATGGTATTTTCCCGTAACGATACCAAGTGTTTCTCTTTTTTTTCATACTTTTGTATTTGAAATTAGTACTCTCATGCTTTTGAAAAAGAGCATGAATCTTATTTAAATAAAGCGGGGAGTATGGCCGTACTTCCTGCTTTTTATTTTTCTTGTATTATTATATTCTTCTGCTTTATAATAAATTTTACATTTGTTGTCCGTTCTATCAAACGGATAAATTCATTAAAGTCTACGTCTTTTCGAATAGCCCCGGTGAAACGGTAGTTTTTACAAACTTCATTCGAGAAAACAAAATGCACATTATACCAACGTTCCAATTTCACTGTCAATAAATCCAGTGGCATATTATGAAAACGGAACATACCATCAATCCATGAGGTATATAGTTTCACGTTTACAGGTTTCACTTCAATCTCTTCGTTTCTCGTGTCTAATTCAAACTGCTCTCCCGGATGTAAAAGGTATGTCTCGTCGTGATGTTTCACTTCCACACCACCTTGTTCCAGGGTTACTTGTTCAAGAGCATCTTCTTCATAACTGCAAACATTGAAAGAGGTTCCCAATACTTTCACGCTGGAGCGACAAGTACGCACGATAAAAGGCCATTCTTTACTTTTAATCACATCGAAATAAGCCTCTCCTTTTAATTCCACCACCCGTTCTCCTTTTTCAAAGTTCATCGGGAAAGTCAATTCACTTCCCGAGTTGATCCATACTTTCGTTCCATCACTCAAAACCACGCGGTATTCTCCCCCTTCCGGAACTCTCACGGTACTCCTTTGTCTGCTGTTTCCCTCTTGAATTACCAATGTATTCAAAGAATTTTTACCTATCGTGACTCCTCCGCTGTTCGTGATATCACGTCCCAGATTTTCGCTTAATTCATATTTCTCACCACCTTCTAACACCCAGATGGCTTTCAAACTCCCCGGGGTTATTTGCGCTAACTTCTCCGGCTCGGTTCTTACAGGTGATTGTCTAAACAAAAACCATCCCGCAGTCAGCATAATCACTACTGTTGCAGCGACACTCCAACGAATAGTCAAATGACGTTTTTTCCAACCCGGTCGGGAAGAAAGTTTTTGTTCCACATTTTGCCAAGCATTTCTAATCTGAATATTCTCAAACAAACGAGCAGCCTGTACCACGGAACCACACTCTACCAACTGGTGAAGTTCTTCCTGCAATTCCACGTTCTCCAAAAGCCACTGATTCAAAAACTCTCGTTCTTCTGCAGTCAATCCCTCTTTACGAGATTTCAAAGCCAATTGTACTATATTTTCTGGTAACATGATGATTTATTCTCCATTGGTTCTATACTTATGACAGGAGAAAAGAAAAAATAGATGACAAAAATTTGAAGAAAAAATCAAAAAAATTACACGAAGAGTAACAAAATCGAATATGTTTTTTCGTTTAACTCGGCTCGTAAAACCGCTAATGCTCTTGCTAAAAGAGTTTTTACCGTGGTTACAGAAATTTCAAATTCTTCTGCAACTTCTTTATGCCGTTTCCCGTCCAGCACGATTCTTTTAAAAATTTCCCGCGTCCGATCGGGTAAACGATCTATCGCTTTATATAATTGATCAATACGGGTATTCCATTCCGATTCATCCAAATATTCGTTTTCAGCCATATCCATTCCCGAACCGATGGACTCTGTAAGAACCACTTTCTTTCCTTCTAATAAGTTCAAACAGTAATTACGCACGGATTGATATAGGTAAGGACGCAGACTATTCTTGATTGCGTGGAAACGCTTTCCTTCCCAAAACTTAATAAAGACCTCCTGTACAGCATCCTCTGCCTCTTCTTGTTGAGCAAGAAAATTCATGGCATAAAATACCAATGGTTTATAAAAATGGTTGAACAATAGTTCTAACCCTCGTCGATCTCCTTTTTTCAAGAGTTGCAATATTTTATCTAACTCGGTCATCCATTATACCTAACTTCATTACTATATAAATACACTCTCAATAAACGATCGTTTATTGATATACAAATTTATATTATTTTTTGATACCTGTAAAAAGATACTGTTCTTTTTAATCGCTAATTATTAACACGTTCAAAATTTCTTATTACGATAAAATAGGAGAACACATGCCCCTCAATAAACGATCGTTTATTGAGGTTTCATACCAGCAGACCACTACGTTCTTATTCTCCAAAAGACAAGACAAATTCCTCGTACCAGTATCTAATACTCTTGGTATATATGAAAAAACACCCTAAAATGTTCCAACTTATCTTTTATTGACACAAATCCTCTATGGTTACGTTCGTTGGTAAAAATTTATTGGCATTTCCACCATTCATGAATATATCGCGCACGATGGTGGAACTGATAAAAGTATGTTCGGGAGAAGTTAAAAGGAATACGGTTTCCACGGAAGAATCCATCGCTTTGTTTGCCTGGCCGACAGCACGTTCATACTCAAAATCAGCAGCCGTACGTAAACCGCGAATAATGAAATTTGCCCCCATTTGCTCGCAAAAATCTACTGTCAAACCGGAATAACTCATAACAACAACATTATCAACACCTTCAAAAACTTTACGAATGATGGCAATCCGGGTATCTACATCCAAGAACTCTTTTTTAACCGCATTAATCCCCACGGCAATAACGATTTTATCAAACATTTTCAATCCACGTTTCACGATTTCTTCGTGTCCGATTGTGAACGGATCAAAGGATCCCGGAAATACTGCGATTCTCTCCATGACGTACTTTATTAAAATTTCACTAGAGTTACGAATAAAACATCCGATCTCAAGTTACAAATTAAAATCATATTTTTGACGATTCAAAAAAATTGTTAGTTTTTCTCTGATATTCCAAGTACATTATTAGGAAAATTATTTTTTTTTGAATAGATTTGATGCAAAATAAAAAAACACGTAACAATTAATTTTAATAAAACATGGCACGAAAACTACTAATTAGAGATCTTACACTTAGAGATGGTCAACAATCTTCATTTGCGACTCGAATGAACCAAAGTCAAGTGGACCGCGTATTACCTTTTTACAAGGATGCTAAGTTCTACGCGATGGAAGTATGGGGAGGAGCTGTTCCTGATTCCGTAATGCGTTACTTGAATGAAAATCCATGGGATCGTTTGGAAAAAATCAAAGCCGTTATTGGTGATGTTTCCAAGTTGACCGCCCTTTCCAGAGGTCGTAATTTATTTGGTTACGCTCCTTACACGGATGAAATTATCGAGGGATTCTGTAAAAACGCTATCGAATCTGGTTTAGGAATCATGCGTATTTTCGATGCATTGAACGACGTGAACAACGTGAAATCAACCATCAAATACGTGAAAAAATACGGTGGAATCGCCGATTGTGCAGTTTGTTACACGATCGATCCGAAGTACCCGAAATTAAGTTTGATGGACAAACTGAAAGGGAAAAAGAATCCCGCACCCGTGTTCACAAACGAATATTTCTTGAATAAGGCTAAAGAAATGGAAGCTCTTGGGGCTGACATGATCACGATTAAAGACATGAGTGGTTTGATTAACCCGGCTCGTATTGCCGAATTGATGCCATTATTCAAGAGCAACTTAAAAATTCCTGTAGATTTTCACACCCATTGTACCCCGGGTTACGGACTAGGTGCCGTGCTTTCCGCTATCGTACATGGTGTTGACATCGTTGATACCAATATATGGAATTTCGCGGGTGGTCCTGCCGCTCCGGCTATCGAATTAATCTACATCTTCTGTAAGAAGTTAGGTATCGAATTGGATGTAAACATGGAAGCTGTTGCCAAGATCAACAAAGAGTTGTACACGATTCGCAAAGAATTGGAAGCATTTGATGCCGTTAAACAATTCCCGGATCCATTCAACCCGCTTACCGATACGCTTCCGGCTAACATTGACAAATTCTTCGATAATGCTATCGCTGCAGCGAAGAGCAACAACGAAGAGGCATTGTTGGAAGCTTGTCATGCTATCGAAGCTTATTTCAATTTCCCGAAACCGAATGAACTCGTGAAAAAAGCCGAGGTTCCCGGAGGTATGTATACCAACATGGTAGCCCAATTAAAACAATTGAATTCCATGGATATTCTGGAAGATGCCATGAAACTAATCCCGACGGTTCGTTTGGCTGCCGGTCTTCCTCCCTTGGTAACTCCTACCAGCCAAATCGTGGGAGCACAAGCCGTAAACTGCGCCCTTGATATTAAGAATCACAAGCCGATGTATTCTAACGTGTCCAATCAATTCGTAGCTTTGGTAAAAGGTGAATACGGAAAGACCCCGGTTCCCGTGGATCCCGCGTTCCGTTTGAAAATTGCCGGGACTCGCGAAGAAACCCCGTATGACACGTCAAAATATCAAATGCAGGAAAATCCTGTTTTAACAGAATTCGGAGGAGTAAAACTGGCAGAAAACGAGAAAGAAGTTCTCTTGATGGAACTTTTCCCCGCTGTCGCTAAAAACTTCTTAACCAAACAGAAAGAAGCCCGTTACATGGCCACGCATAAAGGGGAACAAGCACAACAGACCGTTGACGTTCAAAAAGAAGAACCGATAACAGGAAAAGTGGTTGAAGCTCCGATGCCGGGTAACATCTTTAAGATTCTCGTTAAACCGGGGGATGTTGTAAGTAAAGGACAGAACGTGCTTGTATTGGAAGCCATGAAAATGGAAAACAACATTACAAGTGATTATGCCGGAAAAGTAAAACGTATCCTGGTTCAAGAAGGAAAAGCCGTTACTGCCGGAGCTAAATTGATCGAGATCGAAATCTGATTGGATTAGTAATATAATAAAGGATGAGTGGTGAAAGTCAATGTACTTTTGCCACTTTTTTATTCTAGCAATATACCATAAAAATTAACTCCTGCCATCAGACAGGAGTAATATAATTAAGGTTCGAATAATCTTTCCCGCGGGTCAGCAAGGATTAATATTTAGGAAAACCGATCTCCTCCCCGTTCTCAGCAATGTACTCATCCAACGTCTCACAATCCGTGTCCTCGTCTTCTTCGTACGCCATGGAGAGATTATTTACCCGTGCAAACTGATGACAGCTTTTGAAATCAGCATATCGTTCCTCAATTTCTTCTTTAAATAACGCAATCCGTTCCGCTTCCGGCATCTCCTCTAATTCCTCCTCATGTTCCTGCAAAATATCCAGAATAAATTCTGCCGCCCAACTACCTAATTCTCGTTCCAACACCCAATCAGATGAATGTTCATCCAGTATACGATATATTTCATGCAAATAGGGAGTATCACCCCAATCTTCATATAGCTGAATCAGGTCGTCATCCTCCCCATACTCTTCTTTTAGCTTTTCTAACACCTTATTATCCATGTTTTTTGATTTATTGTATTCGACGGCTAAATTAAGAAAAAAATATGAATATCACATCGTGAAATACACGTAACCTCTCAAATCATTCGCTCTACACTTCATGTAATTACATTCTGCAAGATGAAGTAATTGAGGAAAAATGCCACACTTACAAATTCTCGTTAAAAGCCGAAGAACGTATGAAATATTTCTGTAACTTTGAATGCGGCATAATTCTCCACGAGAAAGCCGACGTGCGATTTTTATTAGTTTAGTTTAAAACACACATTAATTTGAATATCATGATGAAGAATTTATTACTCATTCTTTGCTTTCTTCCCATGTGGGCATTAGCTCAGGAAGAAGATCAAAGCAAATACATGGTTGGAGCCGTACCGGAAGTAAACGGAAAAGTTGTTTTTTCACAGGAAATTAATGCCCCCAACCTTTCTAAGGATCAAATTTTTGATGCTATCCTCGCATGGGCAAACACCCGTTTCAAAACAGATAAAGGAAACTGGGGGATGGTTGCCTATTCGAACAAGGAAGAGGGACAAATTGCCTGTTATGGAAACGAATACATTGTTTTCGCTGATAAAACATTCTCTTTGGACCGGGCAAAAATAAACTACCGGATGAATTTTACCTGCACTCCCGGCAAATGCAACGTGGAAGTTACCAATATCACCTACCTCTATCCGGAAGATAACCGGGAACGACTAGCAGCCGAAGAATGGATCACGGACAAGCAGGCGATGAATAAAGATCAAACCAAACTGATCAACCGGATTGCCAAATTCAGAATCAAAACCATTGATCTTGTAGAAAGCCTAAATGAAGGGGCGCAAAAAAGCTTAGGCGTACAAAATGCCCCCGCAACCACAACGACCCAACAAGTTCCCGTGCAAACCGTGGCCTCCATATCTGCCACCCCGGGAGATGCTTTACAAGGATACAAGCGTATCGCTCCCGATAAGATTCCGGGAAATATTATCAAAATGTTGTCCGAGGACTGGATGTTAATCACGGCAGGGGATGATAAACAATTCAATCCAATGACAGCCAGTTGGGGCGGTCTTGGTTACTTGTACAACAAACCGGTGACCTTCTGTTTTGTCAGTCCCACACGCTACACTTATGACATCATGGATAAAGGAGATACCTACACATTAACTTTTTACACGGAAACTTACCGGGAAGCTTTGAATTACTGCGGACATAATTCCGGTAAAGACAAGGATAAGGTAAAAGAGGCCGGGTTAACCCCGATCACCACTCCTTCCGGTAGCAAGGCATTCTCGGAAGCCTGGATGATTATCGAATGCCGCAAAATGATCTCTCAAACCATCAACATTGACGGTATTTCTGATCCGGAACTAAGAAAACAATGGGCCGGTAAAGCCATGCACAAAATGTTTATCGGAGAGATTTTGAATGTATGGGTAAAATAATACTTTGAAAGAAATTGTCTAACAAGTCTTATACAGTATCAACAAACAACCCCCTCCAACTCCCCCTTACACAGGGGGAGAGTTAATTACCAAACGGTTTCCCCTCTTATGTAGGAGGGATTAGGGGAGATCGTCGTAAAAAAAATAGTGGACATATCTCCCGACAAGGTTGTCTGTATTGATATTACTCATTCGAAGAGGAATAACACATGAACCAGCGTGTCACCTTCTCACTGTAAGTCTTTGAAATCGGGATATCGGGAACCTTTTCAACCCCAAATTCCAAATAAACTCCATCTTTCTCTCGACGGATCACCTTAACATGCTCGAAATTCACCATATAGGAACGATGACATCTCAATACATTCGTTCCTTCAAATGTTTCTTCCATTACCTTCAGAGTATTACGTAACATGAATTTTGTTACCACTCCTTTATTCAGATACCAAATCCGCACGTAATTATCCGCGGACTCTATATAAAGCAAATTCGAATGTTTAATAGATAAGCGCAATTCACCTTTCTCATCCCGAAAAGAAATCACATTCGCACCTCCTGCATCTCCCTTCATCTCTCCAAGCATCTGTAATTTTTGCTCCTTATCCCGCCAGGAGAAATAAAGCATTAAAATCGCGTAAGGCAATAAAAGGATTAGTGACGTGTTTTCTGAAGCCTCCCAAAAAGTTTCCATCACCTCCCTCTCTGGTCGTAAAACACAAGAGTAGACCGTGTAAAAAGTCGATAAAAAAAAGATTTCCAACACAATCCAGATCCCATACTCGATGCAATTGAGAGCATGCTTCTTCGTGTAAAAATACATGATTACACGACTGATAGCAACGGTAAGTAATCCGGTAAGAATTACCAAACTCGAAAAAAGGAAAAATTTAAATTCCGATACCGGATACCAAGTCAAAGAACTGAAAGGCTTGTAGATATTGATAAAGATTAGATCAAAAAAAGCCGTGAATAATACCAAGCGTATTAAATTTGATTTCTCGTAATAGTAATCTGGTATTTTTCGGGTCAGCACATTCATTTCTCACTAATTTTTATATATTTCAAACAAAGATACATTTTTCCCGTAAAAAATTCACCCCTAAAGAGCAAATTTCGCCCCTAAATATGAGATTCTGTCCCTTTAGGCCACAGTAGACACCATTAATTTTGAAAACAAGAATTTGTGGCGTTTGTTTGTATTAAAATTAATCGCAAGAGTTATGGATATCTCAACTAGAACAAAACAATTAAAGGCTATTTTTTCTTATGACAAGAAAATTATCCTGGAAGATCAACCCCTGGAAATTCGTCCGTACCATTTTATCCAAGACATGGGAATTAAAGAAATAGAACAATTTCAGCAACTGATCCCGACAAGCGAATTTTGTTCTATCCCTGACAATAACATTCAAGAGAATAAAAACTTTTCATATACCATATTCACACCTAAAGGGGCACGAAAAACAAACCAAGCCATCCTGTTATTGCACGGGCTGAACGAGCGTAACTGGGACAAATACCTCACTTGGGCTGAATATTTATCCTTAGCCACGGGCAAAGCCGTTATTTTGTTCCCGATCGCTTTCCACATGAACCGTACTCCTTGTAACTGGTATAATCCGAGAGCCCTTATGTCTTGGGTGGCACGACGTAAACAAGAAGTAAAGCACCTGGATAACTCCACGTTTGTCAACGTGGCATTAAGCTATCGTCTCTCGGACACCCCTTTACGCTTTTACATATCCGGAAAAGAATCTATGTTCAATCTATGGCAGCTATTCCGAGAAATAAAAAACGGACAGCATCCACTGTTTGAAAAGGAGTCATCCATAAATATTTTCGCATACTCTATAGGAGCCTTTCTGTCACAGATTCTGATGCTTGCCAATCCGGAACATTTATTGGATGACTGTAAACTATTCCTCTTCTGTGGAGGTTCCATATTCAGTCAAATGGATGGTAGCGCCCGAGATATTATGGATCAAGAAGCGTATCGAAGAGTTAAAGACTATTTCCTGAATGATTTCATGACAAAAAATGATGGACATCGCATGCTCCCCGTTTTATATGAAGAAGATTTCATGGAAAAAGCATTTAAAGCCATGATACGACCCGAGATAATGAAAAATTACAGGGAATCATTTTTCGAACAAATTCAAGACCGTATACGGATTGTCACGCTCAAAAAGGATACCGTAATGCCAACACAAGGAGTTATTCAAGCTCTAGGTCCTAAATGTGTTGACACCATATTGGAAGAATTGGATTTTCCATACGAATATTCTCATCAAAATCCATTTCCGACCAACACGGGTGCGACGCCCAAAATGCTTTATCAATCTTTTACAGATATATTCAATAGAGTTGCTGATTTTTTGTAAGATATTTTGTAAATCTCACTCTATCGACCCACCTACAATGTCCATCAACTCGGCCGTAATATTCTGTTGTCTCAACTTGTTATATTCCAGTTGCAAATTTTTCAACAACTTAATAGCGTTATCATTTGCCATTTGCATAGACAAAATACGAGAAGCTTGTTCAGATGTCTGATTTTCCAGTAGGTACCTGTACATCGTGGAATGAATAACCAACGGATAGATCGTCTCCAATATCTTTTCACAATCCGGCTCGTAAATGTACACTTTATTCCGCTCTTTATCGGAAAGAGCTTTTGTTTCCCGAGGAATCCACGGAAGCAGCTGCTCCCGACTGATGATCTGTGTTCCCATGCTCTTGTAATGAGCGTAAATCACTTCTACCCGATCGACATCCTTCTTCAAAAAACTACGAATTAATTCATCAGCCAATGTCGTTGCACCTTCTGCATATTGCTTTTTCTCGAAAAGATCAGGAATCGGCATAACCTCCACTCCTTTTGTCTGCTTTATATCGTTCGCAAGTTTTCTTCCCACGGGATAAACGAAAACAGGTAATTTAACCTTACTGTCATACTCCTTTAATGTCTCCAATAATTTTTTGTACAATAATAGGTTAAAAGCACCACACAACCCCTCGTCGGCAGCAAAAACGACAATCGCAACTCGTCGAAGCGGACGATTTTGACTCAACGGAGACTGATAATCATTAATTTCACTGGCGATGTGATCCAGTATATTTTGCAACTGTTCCATGTAAGGGCGGGCATGATTCAATGCATTCTCAGATTTCCTTAACCGGGCAGAAGAGATCATCTTCATGGCTCCGGTTATCTTTTGAGATGAATGCACCGAATTTATCCTTCCTTTCAATTCACGTGTTGATGCCATAATTTTTACTTTATAAACTAATTAAAAGTCTGTCCCACTTCCATGGCCACCTCTTCTAATAATTTAGATACATTTTCATCCAAAACCCCTTCCCGCAAGGGCTCCAAAATCTCTTTCTGGTATTTGGAACGCAATATCTCCAAGAACATTTTCTCAAACTCGGCTACATGCTTCAATTCCACGTTACGCAACAGCCCTTGCGTGCCGCAATAAATCACGGCTATCTCCTCCTCCACGGGCATCGGTGCATGTTGAGGCTGAATCAACAATTGAGCATTCTTACGTCCTTTATCGATCACCATTTCTGTCACAGAATCCATGTCTCCTCCAAATTTAGAGAAAGCCTCCAATTCCCGGTATTGAGCTTGGTCGATCTTTAATGTTCCGGCAATCTTCTTCATGGCTTTCACCTGGGCATTACCACCAACACGAGACACCGAAATACCCACGTTAATCGCGGGACGTACCCCTTCGTTAAACAATCCGGCCTCCAAGAAAATCTGCCCATCCGTAATGGAAATAACATTTGTCGGGATATACGCTGACACGTCTCCCGCCTGCGTCTCGATAATGGGCAATGCTGTTAATGAACCACCTCCTTTAGCCAGGGGTTTCAACACTTCCGGCAAGTCGTTCATCGTCTGTGCCATCTCATCACTGGATATAATCCGAGCAGCCCGTTCCAACAAACGAGAATGTAAATAGAATATATCCCCCGGATAGGCCTCACGTCCGGAAGGACGACGTAAAATCAAAGAAATCTCACGATAAGCCACGGCTTGTTTGGAAAGATCATCATACACAACTAATGCATGACGTCCACTATCCCGAAAATACTCCCCGATTGTCGCTCCTGCAAAGGGGGCGTAATAACGCATAGCTGCCGAATCAGAAGCATTTGCCGCAACAACAACCGTGTATTGCATCGCACCTCGCTCCTGCAACGTGTTCACCAACATGGCAACTGATGACGCTTTTTGACCGATAGCCACGTAAATACAATAAATCGGATCACCGTTATCGAAATTTCTTTTCTGGTTCAAGATCGTATCCACGGCAATAGAGGTCTTTCCGGTCTGACGGTCTCCGATGATTAGCTCCCGCTGTCCCCGCCCGATCGGCACCATGGAATCTATCGCCTTGATTCCTGTCTGTAACGGTTCCTTCACCGGCTGGCGATAGATTACTCCCGGAGCCTTACGTTCCAACGGCAACAGGAGCAATTCCCCTTCAAT
>OLIS01002474.1_pt1 | contig 11883 bp, 10 predicted proteins | sample 1601351 | NCBI WGS metagenome assembly OLIS01 (sample SAMEA2452122, study PRJEB22498) | human gut metagenome | biome: human feces; feature: human gut; material: feces | place: Australia | collected 2012
GTATGAAACAGCTTGGTGAAAGTGCTCAGACTCAGGTGCCTACGACAACGGAAAAGGCAAAAGACCAAAAAGCAACAATTACTCTGAATCAAATTGCAGCGGATGCAGATGCACAGATTTCTTCTAATGGAGCATCACTTACAGATGCAACTGAAGCACAGAAAAATAATGCACTCAAGATCATTAACTGGTATCTGAATAACCTGGATGAACTTGGCAAACTGGGAGCATCCGAAATCAGAGCTGCAGCAAATGATGATAATAAATCAGTTGTGTGTGATATTTTGGCTTCTGTAGATGTAGTTCCGAGTGCTGATCAGCAGACAGCAATTGATAATCAGGAAGATGTTGATTTGAGACTTTCATCTGCTGATATTGAAGATGGTGCGTTGTACCTGATCGTGCATGAAAGTCAGTTACGTGAAGGCATTTATGATGTACTTCTTTCAAGAGCAAGTGGTGATTCTATTGAAATCAATATTCCGGATTTATCCCCGGTTACGGTAAGTAAAATTACTGTGAACGATATCGAACAACTTGAGATGGTGACAGAAAGCACACAGACCGAGGAAACACCAGAAGCACTTGTGGAGGAAGAATCCAGCAATACCGGATTTAGAATTGCAATGTATATTCTCTTAATTGTAGCAATAGGAGGCCTGGCAGCATTGTTCTTTATTGCAAAAAAGCGAAATGGTGGTTCCATTCCTTTTAAACGTAACTAATCAATAGTCTACTGATAGAGGGAGAGTATCGAAAGATAGCGAGGTAATTGTTTTAGAGGTGGTGGAGCAGATGCCGGAATTTCCAGGTGGTACGGCTGCATTGAGTAAGTATCTGAAGGATAAAACAGAAAATTCCAGCGCAAAAGGTAAAGCGGGAGGAAGCGTGACAGTCGGTTTTACAGTAGCGAAGACCGGAAAAGTAGAGAATGTGAAAGCATCTCCATCAGACCAGTCTATATTAAGTAAGGAAGCTGAAAGGATTGTGCGCGAGATGCCGGATTGGATACCAGGCAAACAGCGTGGTATGCCTGTACCTGTGAAATATTCCGTTTCTGTAAGATTTGGAGATATCAGATTCCAGGAAAATAAGAAACCCTTGATTCTGGTTGACGGTAGAGAAACGAGTATGGATGTTTTCGATAAAATGGATAAAGGAGTAATAGAGAGCGTTTCAGTACTGAAAGATAGTGCTTCTATTAGATTATACGGTAAGCGTGGGGCGAATGGAGTGATACTTGTCAGTACTCAAAAAAACGGAAAGCTGGGCAATGATATGAAAGCGGTGGCTTTTATTGAGAAAGAAACAGTTGAAACAAATACTGCAGAAGAGATTGCCGTCACGGGAACGGTGGTGGACGAACAAAGACGTCCGAAAGCAGGAGTGAGCGTGGTTGTTCCCAATACGAATATAGGTACAATGACGGATGCGAATGGACGTTTTCAGTTGAAAACACAGAATAGGGGTAGTATATGGTTCTCCTTTATAGGGTATAAGACGGTGAAGGCTCCTGTCAGTCCTACAATGTCTGTTCAGTTGGAACAAGAGGTAGTTAGATTGTTTCCTGAAACGTCTGGCAAATTGAAGGCTAGCGCAACTTTGTCTTCCGATGTTAAAGGAATAAGAGGACTTTCTATTCATGGAATTAAGGATGGAGAACCTCCCTTAGTGATTATTGATGGCAAGGAAGCATTGGAAGAAGATGCTCTATCCAAACTTTCTCCTGACCGTATTAAAAGTTTTTCTATATTGAAAGATAAGTCAGCTGAAACTGTTTATGGAGAAAAAGGGAAAAATGGAGTGATAATTGTCACTTTACTTACTGAAGGGGAGTACGATTTTCAAAAAGCTAACTCGAAGAAGCCGTATGCTGATGCCTTGGAACTAGCCGAAAGTGTAGCAAAAGATGTAGAGGGGGAAATCATTTATTGTATAAATGACGAAGAGGTCAAGAAAAAAAAATTGAAAGGAATGTCTACTAAGACGATAAATTCTGTTTCGTTAGATCACTTTGATAAGAAGAAAATTGTACGTCTGAAAACAGAAAAATATCGTTCTGATTGGGTTCCTGTAGTAGGTGTTGTGAAGGATGCGGATGGTAAGAGAATTGCTGCTTCAATTAGAGTAAAAGGAGCAAATGATATTACCAGAACTAATACAGACGGCTCTTTTGCAATTAGAGCTCCTAAAAATGGTGTGCTTCTGGTGGGAGATAACAATCAAACCGCTATTGAGGTTAAAGTGAAACCTATACTTGAGGTCATTTTAAAAGATTAGTATAAGGAGGATCGGGGTGGGATCGCCCGTCTCTTCTTCCTGTTGTAACGTTTTTGTTTAACTTAAAATCCAATTTATCATGAAAGAAAAATTATGTAAAATTTTATTAGCCGTTTCATTCCTTTTTCTAGTGTCTGATTTTTGTATGGGGCAAAACTTAAAAGGAATTTGGAAACTCATTCAGGATGACAACACTGCTCACGTAACTACTAGGTACAAGGTGTTTGACAAAGGTGGTAACTACTATAATGTGGATGCTTACATCAAAAATGCTGTTGATCTCAATTCGGACAGCCGCAGTTCTGAAGGCATATTTTGCCCTTACAAAATCACTCGTTCAGGTGAGTACAGCATCATTGGCAAAGGTGTTTATTGTGAGAAACTGCGTAATGAGTATGGAAGTGCGGCGGATGCTCTTGTGCCTATATCTTATCGCATAAATGGGAAGAGAATGACGCTCCTATTCCAATTAGGTAATAATGTCTATCGTGAAGTTTATCAGAAAGTACCGGAATTAGGCAAATAAATTAAAAGTCAAAACTCACTCCTGAAATGGCACATATGTAATGGATAAGGAAGAAAAGCCTATGGAAGGAGTCACTATTACAATGTATGGAGCTTCATCGTCTACAAAGACTGATGCAACTAGACACTTTGAGCGACACAGTCCAAAATTTTGTGTAAATGGAAACAGGATTCAGTTATAAGTTCTACTTATAACTGGATTCTGTTTGGCACTATAAAATATTTTGTGTAAATGTGTGGATTATTGGGGGCAGTAACAAAGAGTTGTCAACTTTAGAGAAAATATCAATGGTCCGGTTCAATAATTTGTGCGAGGTACTCAAGTATCTCCGTTTCTTGTTCCGGATGAAACCAGCGTATTTCTTCATCCCTTTTGAACCATGTCATCTGTTTGCGTGAATAAATGCGTGAATTTTGCTTGATCTTTTCGATAGCGAAAGGGAGTTCCCATTCTCCGTCCAGATATTTGAACAGTTCTTTGTAACCTACGGTATTAAGAGAGTTTAGATGCCGGTAGGAGAGTACGGAACGTACTTCGTCCAGTAATCCTTCCTCTATCATTTGGTCTACACGACGATTAATGCGGTCATACAGTTCTTCTCTGTCACGGGTTAATCCGATCTTAAGGATGCGGAAAGGGCGTTCCTTTTTCTGTTGGGTGCGGAAAGAAGTATATGTCTTTCCGGTCATGTAACAGATTTCCAATGCATGAATCACCCGTTTTGGGTTTTTCAGGTCTACGATGCGATAGTAGTCCGGATCTAATAAACGGAGCTCTGCACAAAGTTGCTCCAATCCCTCTTCCTCATACTTTTGCAGCATCACCTGACGTGTTTCAGCATCAACGGTAGGGATGTCGTCAATCCCCTTGCAGATGGCATCTACATACATCATTGATCCACCCGTAAGTACTACTACCTCATGTTCTGTGAATAATTGATGGAGGATTTCCATCGCTTCCTGCTCATATTGAGCGGCGCTGTAATAATCGGTAAGATGAAGAGTACCTACCAAATAGTGAGGCACGCGTTTTAATTGATCCGGGGTAGGAGCCGCTGTTCCTATTTTTAATTCAGCATAAAGTTGTCTCGAATCAGCAGAGACAATGCTGGTGTGAAAGTTCTCTGCCAGTCGCAGGCTTAATTCTGTTTTTCCTACTCCTGTAGGTCCGATTAAAACAATGAGAGTGGGCATGGATTTTAAGTATTAAGTATTAGGTGTTAAGTATTAAAGTGCCAGGGGATAAAAATATTAGGTATTAACTGCTTGTCACTGCATAGCAATTAATACCTAATACTTGATACTTAATACTTAAAACTTCTCTTCTTCATAAGAGCCACCTGCGTTACCACCTATGTCGAAGCCTTCCTGATCAAAATCTTCCATATCAAAGTCCTGATCACCATAGAAATTTTCGTCCAGGTCGAGTGAACCGCTTGCAGCAGCCATTTCTTCAAAATCTACAGTTTGTGGCGGAGCATCACCCGATTTCTTGGTACATTTGGCACCATTCATATCTTTTCCGGTGATGATTTCAGACAATTCGATGAAGAAGCAACGCTCTGTCATGTAGTCGAATACATACAACAATTTTTGCTTTTCATCTTCTACCAGTTCGCTGATAGTAGTCTCTTTCATTACCCAACTATCCATTTCCGGATTGTCGTCCATTTCTTCCAAAGTGACTTCTTTTTCTTTTTCCCAATCATCATCGCAGATAAAGAAGGAGGTCATCTGGTCGTTTGTGTACCCTACTGATTTCAGTATTGCTTCATGGAAGTCAAGAAATGTAGCTTCCGGATCAATTTGTATTTCTCTGACAAAATCGTCAACTTCATCAGATATGATAGTAAATCTGTATATCATAATATGACTATTTTGAACTGTTTATTTAATAATACCACGTTCTGAATTACGGATGAAATTGATGATGTAGTCAATCTCCGGACTTTTCTCAACTTCATCTTCAATTTTCTTCAATGCATCTGTCGTATTCAGACCGCTTTGGTAAATGATACGGTAAGCGTTATGAATACTTTCGATTACTTCATTGGCAAAACCACGGCGACGAAGGCCGATAATGTTGATACCGCTGAAAGCTATGGGCTCACGTCCTGCAATGATATAAGGAGGGATATCTTTACTGAAGCGGCATCCGCCCTGAATCATTACATGGCTGCCTACATGGCAAAACTGATGCATTAATACATTGGCACTGATAATAGCATTGTCGTCAATAACGATTTCACCTGCCATCTTGGTAGAGTTGCCGATAATACATCCGTTACCGATCAGTGCATCGTGTGCTACATGCACCCCTTCCATTAATAAGTTGTTGCTTCCTACAATGGTACGCCCTTTAGCTGCCGTACCACGGTTGACTGTAACATTCTCACGAATCAGATTATTGTCTCCGATCTCAGCAGTTGATTCTTCTCCACGAAACTTGAGGTCCTGTGGAACTGCTCCGATAACAGCACCCGGAAAGATCGTATTTCCATTACCAATGCGTGAACCATACAAGATGTTCACATTAGCCATAATCTTGTTGTTATCGCCAATAACTACGTTTTTATCAATAAATACAAAAGGCGCAATTTCTACATTTTCTCCGATTTTAGCTTCGGGATGAATATACGCTAGAGGACTTACCATGTTTTTGGTTTTATTTATTTTTTACTATTTGTGCCATGAATTCTGCTTCGCAAACGACTTTTTCGCCAACGAATGCATAACCTTTCATTGTGGAGATGCCACGACGGATCGGGGCTAATAATTCTACACGGAAAAGCAGTGTATCTCCCGGTACTACTTTCTGGCGGAACTTTACGCCATCTATCTTCATGAAATAGGTAGAATAACGTTCCGGTTCGTCAACAGAATTAAGAACGAGCAAACCGCCTACCTGAGCCATTGCTTCTATTTGAAGTACGCCCGGCATCACTGGTTCCTGTGGGAAATGTCCCTGGAAGAAAGGTTCGTTTGCTGTGATATTTTTGATACCTACGATATAGCTGGCACCCATCTCAATTACCTTGTCTACCAATTGGAAAGGATAACGGTGGGGTAATAGCTCACGGATACGATTTACGTCCATCACCGGTTCGCGGTTACAGTCGTATGTCGGTGCCTGTATTTCATGCAGGCGAATTTCCTTCCGCATCTGACGCGCAAACTTATTGTTGATGGTGTGACCGGGGCGGGTAGCAATGATGCGACCTTTAATCGGTTTACCAATCAATGCAAGATCACCGATAACATCCAGCAGTTTGTGACGGGCACACTCGTTCGGCCAAACCAGTGGTTTGTGATTGATGTACCCCAACTGATCCGCATCCATGTGAGGAACACCCATTACATCAGCCAGTTTGTCATAGCTTTCCTGTGACATTTTGCGTTCGTAAATAACGATTGCGTTGTCGAGGTCACCACCTTTAATGAGGCCGGCGGAGAGAAGCGGCTCTATTTCACGAACAAAGACGAAAGTACGGCTGGCAGCCACTTCGTCTTTGAAATTGTGCATATCCTCAAGTGTTGCAAACTGATTCGGGATAATGGTTGAATCGTAGGAAACGAGTACATTCAGACTAAAATTCTCGTCCGGTAGCACGATGATAGAAGAGCCTGTTGATTCGTCCCGGAATTCAATTTTAGATTTGATGATATAAAAATCCTTGACAGCACTTTGTTCTTCTGTTCCTACACGTTCTATTTCTTGTACATAATATTGTGCACTACCGTCCAAAATCGGAAATTCCGGACCATTAACCTGGATAAGGCAGTTATCAATGCCCAATGCATAAAGGGCTGCCATACCATGCTCTACGGTACTTACTTTGACTCCATTCTTTGACAATACTGTGCCACGGGTTGTTTCCGTCACATTGTCGGCTACTGCATCGATAGTTGGTTGTCCTTCCAGGTCAATACGCTGGATTTTATATCCATGATTGTCCGGGGCAGGATTAAAAGTTACAGTGAGATCAAGTCCAGTGTGAAGACCTTTCCCGCTCAGTGAAAAGCTATCTTTCAGCGTTTTTTGTTTCAGCATTGGTTACTTATTTACTTATTTAATAGTTGTTTTAATTCTTCTACTTCTTTACGCAGATTGCGTATTTCTTTTTGCATATCCGGCAAATTCTTAGTCACAACGGCAGCCTTGAAGTAAGCTTTCGGTTCCATAGGAGGAGTCCCGATCAGTACGCTGTCTGCTTTGATGCTGCTTGGTATACCTGATTGTGCTCCCAGATTTACCCGGTCGCCGATTGTGATATGTCCGGCAATACCTACCTGACCGCCAAACATACACCATTCTCCGATTTTGGCAGAGCCTGCTATGCCGACTTGAGCCGCCATAACTGTGTGTGAGCCAATTTCATCGTTGTGCGCAATCTGCACAAGATTATCAATTTTAGCGCCACTATGTATGATGGTAGCTCCCATTGTAGCACGGTCTACACAGGTATTGGCACCTATATCTACTTTGTCTTCCAGGATCACAATTCCGATTTGTGGAATCTTATCGTATCCGTTCGGGGTGGGAGCGAAACCGAATCCATCGGCTCCGATCACTGCACCTGAGTGAAGGATACATTCATTACCGATACGGCAGTCATGATAAACATTTACATTTGAGTAAAGAAGACAACCATTGCCTATCTTCACACCGTCTCCAACGAAAGTATGCGGGTAAATTTGAGTATTATCTCCGATAACGGCGTTTTCGCCGATATAGGCAAAGGCACCGATGTATACGTTCTCGCCAATTTTGGCGCTGGGGGCAATATAAGCCAGTGAATCGATACCTTGCTTCTTTGGTTTACTCATTTCATAGAGGTTAAGCAGCTTCGCCAGGCTTTCATAAGCATTGTCTACTTTGATCAGAGTAGCCCGAATCTCATGTTCAGGGACAAAATCTTTATTAACTAATACAATGCTTGATTGTGTCTCGTAGATATAAGGCGTATATTTAGGGTTCGACAGGAAAGAAATAGCTCCGGGCATTCCCTCTTCTATTTTAGCGAATGTGTGTACCGTTGCGTTTTCATCTCCAATGATTTCCCCTTGGATAAATGCTGCAATTTGCTTAGCCGAGAACTCCATGTCTTTATTTTAAATTAAATTAGTTCACAAATAACGGATTTTTTTTTCAGATTTCCGTGTTATTGAATGAATATTTTATACTTATCTATGCAATCGCTGGTAGCAGAGATAGTATTTCTTTACCTTTTTGGACAATAATGAGATGTTTAGCATGTCCGATGCTTCGGCAATATTTTTGATAGTGCCGTCTTTGTAGATAATATCAATACTGTCATCTGCCGGGTCGTACATATTCTTTTCGATGCTGGGGGTAGAGACAAAATAGTTCGCTTCGGAAAGGGTTATGCCTAGTTGCTGGCTGATTTGCAAAGTTAACTCTTTTATTCTGTCCTCACCAATAGGTTCGGCAGAATTTTCCACTTTAAAGATATTTCGGTTAATCATGCCCAGACTAAGTGTGGAAAGAACTTTATCCGGATGGTTGCTCCATACTTTCAAGGCAGTCCAGATATCATTGTCATCCAATTGGATGAAATTTTCCAGACAATCGGGATTGTTATGGAACTCCGTATGATTAATGTCATTATATAGAAAGAAATGTAAGGCCGGCGAAGCAAACAGTTCTACTCCCTGTGATGCTAGTTCTTTGGCACGAAGCAACGTGCTGATAAGCATTCGTTCATAGGCTACCGATGTCTTGTGCAAATATACCTGCCAATACATGAGGCGACGTGCTGTCAGGAAATTTTCGATAGAGTAGATACCTTTGGATTCAATTACGAGACGGTCGTCGGCCACATCAAGCATCTTGATGATGCGGGCAGAACCGATATTCCCTTCTGTAACACCGGTATAGAAACTGTCACGACGAAGATAATCGAGGCGGTCCATATCCAATTGACCACTGACGAGCTGATGCAGAAACCGTTTCGGATATTCGTCCTTAAAGATCTGTATGGCAAGACTAAGTTGCCCGTTCATTTCTTTATTCATTCGTTCCATCAGCATAAGGGAGATTTCTTCGTGAGAAACTCCTTGTACAATCGTATCTTCAAGCACATGCGAAAAAGGACCATGTCCGATGTCATGCAGTAAGATAGCCGCTTGTACGGCTTCAGCTTCGCTGTCAAATATAAAGTTACCTTTGGAGGTCAGTTGGGTGATAGCTTCGCTCATCAGATAGAACGCACCTAGTGAGTGCTGGAAACGAGTATGTTGTGCGCCGGGGTATACTACTGACGAGAGTCCTACTTGCTTGATGCGGGTAAGACGCTGCAAAAGGGGATGCCGTACAATATCGTACAGTAACCCCTTTGGGATATTAATGAATCCGAATACCGGATCGTTGATTATCTTTCTTTCGTAAGGCATTCCTTCTCTTTAAAGAATTGCTTTCAGTTGCTCTGCCATTTGCACCTGTACTTCTTGGGCGGCAAGCCTTGCAGCTTCGGCAAACTTTTCTGTTTTATCAACGTAGATGATTCCACGGGAAGAGTTAACAATCAGGCCACAGGTACTGTTCATTCCATATTTGCAAACTTCTTCGAGCGAACCGCCTTGCGCTCCGACACCGGGAACGAGCAGGAAGTGGTTGGGAACAATCTTACGAATATCTTCAAAAGCACGTCCTTGAGTAGCGCCGACTACGTACATCATACGTTCGTCATTTGCCCATTCCTGCGATTTGCGTAGTACTTTTTCGAAAAGACGTTCGCCGTTTGCATCTTCTGTCAACTGGAAGTCGTGGGAACCTTTATTAGAAGTCAGTGCCAGTAAGATCACCCATTTGCCTTCGTAAGTAAGGAACGGAGTTACGCTGTCTTCACCCATATAAGGAGCTACAGTGACGGAATCTATCTCCAGCTCTTCGAAGAAAGTACGGGCATACATGGCAGAAGTGTTTCCGATGTCGCCACGTTTGGCGTCGGCAATAATAAACTGGTCGGGATAGTTTTCCTTGATGTATTTTACTGTTTTCTCAAATGCGATCCAGCCCTTCACGCCCATACTTTCGTAAAAAGCGAGATTAGGTTTGTAAGCGATACACAGATCGGCTGTTGCGTCGATAATCGCTTTGTTGAATGCGAAGATCGGATCTTCTTCTTTCAACAGGTGTTCGGGAATCTTCTTGATGTCGGTATCAAGCCCTACGCAAAGGAATGATTTCTTGCGTTTTATGTTTTCAAATAGCTGTTGTTTATTCATGTCTATACTATAATTTTTAGAGTTCACTTTCTTTCAGGCGTTCCGCATTTTCTGCCACGATCAGGTGATCGATACAATCTTGAATATCTCCGTCCATAAAAGCGGCAAGATTATAGATGGTATAGTTGATACGATGATCGGTGATACGTCCTTGAGGGTAGTTGTATGTCCGGATTTTAGCCGATCGGTCGCCGGTAGATACCATTGTCTTACGTTTGGAAGCTATGTCGTCTATGTACTTCTGATGTTCCTTGTCGTAGATAAAGGTACGGAGTCGTGCCAGGGCGCGTTCCTTGTTCTTTGGTTGGTCACGGGTTTCTGTACATTCAATCAGGATTTCTTCTGCAACGCCTGTATTCGGGTTCTTCCAGATATAACGCAAGCGTACACCGGATTCTACCTTATTAACGTTCTGTCCGCCTGCACCGCCACTTCGGAAGGTATCCCATTTGATTTCTCCTTCATTGATGACTACGTCAAATTCTTCGGCTTCGGGGAGTACGGCCACCGAAGCGGCGGAAGTATGCACACGTCCTTGTGTCTCTGTGGCAGGAACACGTTGTACGCGGTGTACACCCGATTCATATTTCAATATTCCGTAGACATTATCTCCTGTGACGCTGCAAACAATTTCTTTGTATCCTCCGGCTGTTCCTTCATTTGCATTGGATACTTCCATTTTCCAGCCTTTGGTTTCACAGAACTTGGCATACATACGGAAAAGGTCGCCGGCAAAGATTGCGGCTTCGTCTCCTCCTGCACCACCACGGATTTCGAGGATGGCGTTCTTGCTGTCTTGCGGATCGGCAGGAACAAGCATCAGTTTGATTTCTTCTTCCAATACCGGAAGGCGCTCTTGACTATTGTCCATTTCTTCTTTCGCCATTTCGCGCATTTCAGCGTCCGATTCATTGGCAAGGATATTTTTAGCTTCTTCAATATTACCCAGTAGTTGGATATATTCTTTCCTTGCTTTCATCAAGTCGTCTAATTCTTTATATTCTTTAGTCAACTTGACATAACGTTTCTGATCGGCAATCACTGACGGGTCTGTGATAAGGGTAGATATTTCTTCAAAACGGGCTACGAGTCCGTCTAATTTTTCTAGTATGGTACTATTGTCTGCCATTCTTTAATATCTAAATTCTCCGAATTCGCTCTTAATGATTAATTCTGTTTGCTCGCATGCTTCAACACGTCCTACAATCTGTGCCGGAATACCGAATGACTCGGAAATAGCTATTACTTCTTCTGCATGTTCCGGTGACAGGTAGACTTCAAGGCGATGTCCCATATTGAATACCTTGTACATTTCTGCCCAGTCCGTACCGCTTTGTTCCTGGATCGTTTTGAATAAAGGAGGAACAGGGAAAAGATTATCTTTTACTACACGAACGTTTTCTACAAAATGCAGAACTTTAGTTTGTGCACCACCGGAGCAGTGTACCATTCCGTGGATTTCCGGGCGCAGTGCATCGAGTAATTTCTTCACTACCGGTGCGTATGTACGGGTAGGAGAGAGTACTAACTTACCTGCATCAATTGGAGAATCTTCCACGCTGTCTGTTAGTTTTAACTTACCGGAATAAACTAACTCTTCAGGAACTGCAGCATCATAGCTTTCCGGATATTTTTCAGCAAGATATTTGCCGAATACGTCGTGACGGGCACTCGTCAAACCGTTGCTACCCATACCGCCATTGTATTCTTTTTCGTAAGTAGCTTGTCCGTAAGAAGCCAGACCAACGATAACGTCACCCGGACGAATATTGGCATTGTCGATAACGTCTGAACGTTTCATACGGCAAGTTACGGTAGAGTCAACGATGA
>OLIS01002483.1_pt1 | contig 11853 bp, 10 predicted proteins | sample 1601351 | NCBI WGS metagenome assembly OLIS01 (sample SAMEA2452122, study PRJEB22498) | human gut metagenome | biome: human feces; feature: human gut; material: feces | place: Australia | collected 2012
TCGCACGAAGATCAATGTAAATCTCGGAGTCTCAAGAGACTGTAAAGATTACGATATCGAAATGCAGAAAGTGATGAGTGCTGTAAATCTCGGAGCAGAGGCCATTATGGATTTATCCAGCCACGGCAACACTCAGCCTTTCCGGCAGAAGCTGACACACGAATGTCCGGCAATGATCGGAACTGTTCCGGTCTATGACAGCGTCATCCACTATCAAAGAGATCTTGCTACTCTGACTGCACAGGATTTCCTTGATGTCATCCGTATGCATGCAGAAGACGGTGTTGACTTCGTTACACTTCACTGCGGAATCACAAGAAAAACAATTGAACAGATCAAAAAGCATAAACGTAAAATGAACATCGTAAGCCGTGGAGGAAGTCTTGTATTCGCATGGATGAGCATGACAGGAGAAGAGAACCCATTCTACGAGTACTATGATGAGATTCTTGATATCTGCGAAGAATATGACGTGACAATCTCACTTGGTGATGCGTGCCGTCCTGGATGTCTGGCTGACGCTACAGACGTATGCCAGATTGAAGAGCTTGTGCGTCTCGGTGAGCTAACAAAACGTGCCTGGGATCATAATGTTCAGGTTATGGTAGAAGGACCTGGACATGTACCGCTTGATCAGGTTGCAGCTAACATGAAAGTGCAGCAGACCATCTGTATGGGAGCTCCTTTCTATGTACTTGGACCTATCGTTACAGATATTGCTCCTGGATATGACCATATCACTTCCGCGATCGGTGGAGCTGTTGCAGCAATGAACGGTGCTTCCTTCCTCTGCTATGTAACACCGGCTGAACACCTTGCTCTTCCAAATGTTGAAGATACAAAACAGGGAATCATTGCTTCTAAGATTGCAGCTCATGCTGCTGATATTGCCAAAGGAATTCCTGGTGCAAGAGATATCGATGATAAGATGGCAGATGCCCGCCGTGTTCTTGACTGGGATGCACAGTTTGAATGTGCTCTGGATCCAGAAACTGCAAAAGCAATCCGCGACAGCAGAAAACCGGAAGATGACCACAGCGATACTTGTAGTATGTGTGGAAAATTCTGTGCAGTAAGAAGCATGAATAAGGCACTGGCCGGGGAGTATATTGATATTCTGTAAGTGTCCAGAATACGCATCGCATTTTGGGAGATTAATTCCAAACAGTTATAAATTAAGGGAAAGCGACTTCAACCGCTTTCCCTTTTGCATTTACGCGATCAAACGAGTCAAAATCCATGCTTGCACTATGCTGATCACACCTATGATCGATGCTCTCTGAAAACCTGTTATATATCCCAAGTAGACTTGTCTTTAAGAGGATAATAAGCTTCTACCATGGCTTTTTGAACAGTTACAACAAATTTCATCTTAATTGTTGTAATCGATAGCTTTTAATATTTCTATATTATCTTATTCCGGATTCACAATCTTCCCGGCAACTGCACATGCCGCTGCTGTTCTCGGGCTTGCAAGATAAATCTCTACCTTAGATGTTCCCATACGTCCAAGGAAGTTTCTGTTATTCGTTGCTACAACTCGTTCTCCATCAGAAAGGATTCCTCCTGTTCTTCCGCAGCACAGTCCGCAACCTGGATGTGTGATGATCGCACCTGCTTCTGCCAGAATATCCAGGGTTCCATCTGCCAGTGCCTGTCTGTATATCTTGCGGCTTGCCGGTGTAACGATCAGCTTCACAAAGTCTGCAACTTTCTTCCCTTTGAGTACTTCTGCTGCAGCTCTGAGGTCTTCCAGGCGACCGTTTGTACAGGATCCGATAAATACCTGGTCAATCTCTGTTCCTTCCAGTTCACTAACATTTCTGATCTTATCAACCTGCGACGGGCATGCCATAACCGGAACGAAATCCTCTGCCTTATATGTCATAGTTTTCATATAGACAGCATCTTCATCTCCAACAAGGCTTTTCTGGTAGTCGTTGAGTTCAATCTCACAATATTCTGCCGTCTTCTCATCCGGTGTGAAAAGTGCACATTTTGCTCCTGCCTCGATTGCCATATTTGCCATTGTCATACGGCTTGCAACTGACATATTCTCAATCGTGCTTCCCGAGAATTCCAGTGCTCTGTAAGTTGCTCCGTCCGCACGGAGATCTCCGATCAGTCGGAGAATGATATCCTTGGACATTACATTTTCCGGAAGTTCTCCATCAATCACAACTTTGATCGTCTCCGGAACTTTGATCCACATTGTACCGGTTCCGAGAATACTTGCCATTTCTGTATAACCGATTCCAGATGAAAATGCGCCGACACAACCATAAGTTGTCGTATGGCTGTCTGTTCCGAATGCGATATCTCCAGGTTTCACATATCCAGCTTCTGTCATCAACTGGTGACAGATTCCGTCGCTTCTATGTACGTGAGTCAGTCCATATTTTTCTACAAATTCATCTCCTTTGTGGAAATGTCTTGTGTCATCCTGCTGGCTTGCCGGAACCAGGTGGTCATAAATCAAAACCACTTTATCCGGATCATGAAGCTTTGTAAATCCCATCTCTTCAAATTTATCTGCTACAAAAGGAATGAAAATATCATGGATCATGCATCTGTCAACATTGACTGTCACGATATCTCCCGGCTTTACTGCCTTTCCTGTATTATGTCTGATAATCTTTTCAATAATCGTCTCGCCCATCATGCTCTCCTTTCTGCTCAATCCTCAAGTCCATTCAGCTTGCGCATAGCTTTTACAAGTCCGCCTGCCTGAATGATGCTCATCAGATTCTCCGGCAGAGAAGCGATCGGGTATTCTTTGCCATTATAGTCTACATGCTGATTCATCACGACATCAATTGTGTCGCCTTCTTTCATATCATCATACAGATCCGGCTGCTCGATCAAAAGCAGACCATTGTTGATTGAATTGCGGAAAAAGATTCTTGCAAATGATTTTGCGATCACACACTGGATTCCAAGTGCTTTGATGATCTCCGGTGCCTGCTCTCTGGAAGATCCACACCCAAAGTTCTTTCCTGCAACAATAATATCACCTTTCTGGATCTGTCCTGCCAGCTCCGGACGAAGCGGACTGAATCCATACTGTTTCATATCGTCAATTGTTTTCAGTGCAAGATACTCTGTCGGGATGATGATATCAGTATCGATATCATCTCCGAGTACCCACACCTTTCCTGTAAATTTATCCATAGTTCACCTCAAAATATATAAGTTCTTCTCTGTGTAAGCTACCTCTTGTTTCTTTCACTTTACAGATCAGATGCAAGTGCGATCTCGCCCTTAATTGCTGATGCTGTAACTGTTGCTGCGGATCCAAGATACACTTTTGAACTTGGGTGTCCTGCACGACCCTTAAAATTACGTGTTCCTGTACTGATCAGAACTTCATTTTCACCGATAACTCCCTGGCAGCTTCCCCAGCAGACACTACAGTTCGGATTCATCACAATTGCGCCTGCCTCCATGAAAATGTCAAGAAGTCCTTCCTTAAGAGCCTGGCGGTAAATTGTCTGGCTTGCCGGAACAACAAGGAAACGAACCTTATCTGCAACTTTCTTTCCTTTGATGACTTCTGCTCCGACACGAAGATCTTCAATACGTCCATTATTACAGGAACCTAAAAATGCTTCATCAATCTTAATTCCACGCACTTCCTTTGCCGGACTTAAATTATCTACAAAATCAGGTTTTGCCACGACCGGTTCCACTTTAGAAAGATCGATTGTATACTCTCTGATATAATGCGCATCCGGATCACTGTGGAATACAGCTTTCGGCTCACGGCCATGCTCTTTCAGGTATTCCATTGCTTTTTCATCTGCCTCAAAGATACCTGTCTTGGCTCCGGCTTCTACTGCCATGTTGCAAAGTGCGATACGATCACTGATGCTCAGTGTCTTTGCTCCTTCTCCTGTGAACTCCATTACCTGATAGTTACATCCGTTCGCACCAACCTGACCGATAATTGTCAGGATCAGGTCTCTTGCATAAACACCTTCCGGAAGTTCTCCGATCAGATTGAATTTCACGGATTCCGGAACAAGTACCCAGGACTGTCCTGTCACCATTCCATAAAGGAAGTCTGTACATCCGACACCTGTACCGAACGCTCCGAGTGCTCCGTAAGAACAAGTATGGCTGTCAGCTCCGAAGATCAGTTCTCCCGGACGGACATAGTTCTCCATCATAACCTGATGGCAGACACCCTTTCCTTCCCAAAAGTCAATCCCGTTCTCTTTTGCAAAATCTCTCATTTTCTTCTGAGATGCCGCTGTCTTCGGACTGTCTGATGGCACATTATGATCCACAATGAATACCAGTTTCTTCGGATCTGCAATACGAGGATTCTTTAATTTGTTATTATACATATCCACAGTAAGATGCGTCGTTCCATCATTACTCATCATTCTGTCCAATGTTACTGTATGGATATCTCCCGGTTTTACGCTGTCCACACCGGCTGCAGCAGCGATGATCTTCTCTGCGATTGTCATTCCCATAGTTCTAGTCCTCCTTATTCAGTGAAGCGATCAGTCCACCCTGATTCAGAATATTCTGCATATACTCCGGCAGCTTTGTACAGGAATAAGTCTTTCCATTCGCCTCAGCTGTTCCGTCAGACATGCGAAGTTCCATTGTATCACCTGTCTTCACCTCATCCGGAAGTTCCTTACAGACAATGACCGGAAGTCCGATATTGATTGCATTTCTATAGAAGATTCTTGCAAATGATTTCGCAATGACAGCCTGTACTCCAAGTGCTTTGAGCACACCCGGTGCCTGCTCTCTGGAGGATCCACAACCAAAATTCTCTCCTCCGACTACGAAATCTCCCGGTTTTACTTTTTTCGCAAAATCCGGATCCAATGATTCAAATGTATGGCTCTTCATCTCATCTAAGTTCGGCAGAAGCAGATACTGGGATGCGATGATCTGATCTGTATCAAGATCATTATGAAATTTAAAAATTGTACCTTTTTCCATAATAATAATGTCCTTTCTGTTGTCCTGTGGATAAATTGTATCAATTTAACGTGATGAAGTCCATGAACTATTTTAACAAATCTTCATCTTATTTTGCATTGATTTTCTATATCATACTTCCACTTCGAATGGCAGAAGATCTAAAATATCTTTCTGCACATCGATTCCAGGATATACTTCTATCAATTTCAACCCCTTCGGTGTCAGGCGAAACACACAGCGTTCAGTCACATAAAGTACCTTCTGTCCATTTGCGATCGCACGTCTGGCAGAAAAACTGATACTCTTGACTCGATCTACAAATTTTGAAATAGAACCTTCCTTCTCAATTTCAACAATCCCCTTCTTCTGTGAAACTTCCAGTCCTTTTGCCGTAAAGCTGAAACAGAATACAACGGTTGGTGTCTTAGCTGTGATATTCGCAAATCCTCCGATTCCGGCAAACGCTCCCGGTCCACGGTGTGCATTCACATTTCCTTCTTTATCCACTTCAAGCGCGCCCATAAAGCAGACATCGAGACCACCATTATCATAAAGGTCAAACTGGTTTGCCATATCATAGACAGATGCCGCACCGATCATTGCTCCAAATGCTTCTCCTGAAACCGGAAATCCTCCGATTCCTCCGGATTCAACCGTCAATGTCACCATATCAAGCATTCCACTCTTTCTTGCAAAACGAGAAACCATCTCCGGAATACCGATTCCAATATTTACAATATCATCTACACGTAATTCCTTCGATGCACGTTTTCCGATGATATTTGCCACCGTACTGTTCTTTGACTGTTTCACTGAGACAGAATCTAAACGCTCACTCCATGTGTTCCACTCTTCATATGGAATCTCAAAGCTTCCAGTCAGTGCTGTATAGGCTTCATTTCTTGCTTCCGGTTCTGCCACAACGATCGCATCTACCAGACATCCCGGAATAATTGCATTCCTCGGTCGTGACGGGGTGTCGACCAAACGGTCTACCTGCACGATTACCTTGCCGCGATTCGCTTTTACTGCCTGGCAAATAGACAGCGCATCACCGGACATAAACATATCGTCAAAAGTAATATTTCCCTTTCTGTCTGCTGCTGTTCCTTTAATCAGTGCAATATTAATTTTCGGTAATTTATAATAGAGAAATTCCTCTCCATCCACTTCCACATGCCTGACCAGTGAATCATCAATTGAGATTCTGTTAATTCCAGGTCCTTCTTTTCTTGGATCTACAAATATATCCAAGCCAACCTTTGAAAGTGCACCCGGGAGACCTCCGGCCTGTGCACGGATTGCATGTGAAATGCATCCAAGCGGAAGATTGTATGCCTCAAACCGGTCTTCTAAAACCAGTTTCTTTGTACTGAGCATTGCTCCAAAATGCCCGCAGATAAGCTTGTCCACAGCACCCTCTCTGATGTATCCTTCTGCATTATGTTCATCATCCCAGACACCAAAACCGGCACTGGAAATCATTGTCAGATGTGTTGGGGACTGCATCTTCTGGTATCTTCTGTAAATTGCTTCGTGAAGTTCAATTGGATTCTCTATTCCGACAAATGAATTCACACAGATACAGTCTCCGTCCCGAATCAGCCGGATTGCTTCATCGGCAGTCATTATTTCATACATGGTGTATTTTCTCCTAGTTCTCTAAAATATCTTTGGAATACATTATACACTATCTTCGGAGATCAATCATTACAAATCATACAATTATTTTCCATTTGTCTCATTATTCCAACCATTTGGTTACTCAATTCCATGTAAAATCATTAAAAGTGCAAAAAACGAGACAAACCTGTTCACACTATTTGCAGGAGGGATTAGAACTATGCCAAAACGAACACCTACTACCGGAGAGAAGAATCTGATCGGCAAAAGGCTCATTGAACTTCGTCGGCAACGCCATATGTCACAGAGACTTTTAGCTTACAAACTCCAATTGCGCGGATATGATATGGACAAAAATGTAATTACAAGAATAGAAACCAACAAACGTTACGTTACAGACATAGAATTGAAAGCTCTAACTGAGATCTTCGACGTTTCTTATGAATATCTCATTGAGGGAAAAGACATCCTTGAACCTTAACGGATGATAGAAACGGAGGTGAAACTATGGCAAATATTCAACTTGCGGATAATCTACGGCGTTTGAGAAAGCAATATAACTACACACAGGCTCAGATCGGCAAAAAGCTGCATATCACTCATCAGGCTTATTCAAATTATGAAACCGGCGTACGTGAACCAAACCTTCAACTTCTTGCTGAACTATCCTGGATCTATCACACCTCTGTCGACTCGCTTATCACTCAGTACTGCAATGCAAAGAATCCATCATCAGTTGAAGTAAAAAACTATTTCTGTATTAAAATTGAAAATAGTGAAAACGACATTCTTCTTACAAAAAATGAAGTGAATTTACTTTTGAAATACCGTTCTGCCGGGGAAGCTGAACGTAAACTTGCACATGAAGCTTTAGATTTTACTGAACGTTGATTTCTATTTCAAAAAGAACTGAACCCATTGACATTAATTATCTGGGTTCAGTTCTTTTTTATCTCTACTTTCTTCTACGCTGATATTGCATTTCCTGTATACAGCTGATAATACTTACCTTTCTCTTCAATCAACTGGTCGTGTGTACCTCTCTCGATAATCCTTCCCTGTTCAAGTACCATGATACAGTCAGAATTACGAACTGTTGACAAACGGTGTGCGATCACAAAGGTAGTACGCCCATGCATCAGCCGGTCCATACTTTCCTGGATAATACGCTCTGTGCGGGTATCGATCGAACTTGTTGCCTCATCCAGAATCAATACCGGTGGATCTGCTACTGCCGCACGGGCAATCGCAAGAAGCTGTCGCTGTCCCTGACTTAAGTTTGCTCCATCTCCGGTGATCACCGTGTCATATCCTTCCGGAAGTCTGCGGATAAATCCATCTGCATTTGCCAGCTTTGCTGCTGCAATAATTTCTTCATCTGTTGCATCCAGCTTTCCAAAACGAATATTATCTTTCACTGTACCAGTAAACAAATGTGTATCCTGCAATACGATTCCAAGAGAATGTCGAAGATCTGCTTTCTTGATCTTGTTAATATTAATTCCGTCATAGCGGATCTTACCATCCTGAATATCGTAGAAACGATTGATCAGATTTGTAATTGTCGTCTTACCGGCTCCTGTTGAACCTACGAAAGCAATCTTCTGCCCCGGTTCTGCATATAGCTTCACATCATGAAGGACGATTTTGTCATCATTGTATCCGAAATCCACTCCGTCAAATACAACATTTCCTTTTAACTCAACATAATCAACAGAACCATCTGCCTGATGTGTATGTTTCCATGCCCAGCGGCCAGTACGTTTCTCACTTTCTGTCAGTTTTCCATTCTCTTCTTTCGCATTAACTAATGTAACATAACCTTCATCCACTTCCACTTTTTCATCCAGAAGTGTAAAGATACGCTCCGCACCTGCGAGTGCCATAACAATCGCATTCAGCTGCTGACTCACCTGGTTGATCGGCATACTGAAGCTTTTATTAAATGTAAGGAAACTTGCCAGACCGCCCAATGTAAATCCACCGACATGGTTAAGAGCAAGTGCACCTCCAACGATTGCACACATTACATAACTGATATTTCCAATCTGCGCATTCATAGGACCGAGGAAGTTTGCATAAGTATTTGCACGGTCTGCGCTTACAAACAGATCCTCATTCAACTTTTTGAATTCTGTCTTACTTTCTTCTTCATGACAGAATACCTTCACAACCTTCTGGCCGTTCATCATTTCTTCAATATATCCGTTGACCTTACCAAGATTCTTCTGCTGCTCAAGGAAATATTTTCCACTCTGTCCGGCAGCTTTCTTTGTTCCCCAGATCATGATCGCAACCATAACCATCGTCACTGCTGTCAGTGGAATATTCAAGATCAGCATACTGATAAATACACTGACAATTGTAAATCCACTGTTGATAATCTGCGGAATACTCTGGCTTACCATCTGCCTGAGTGTATCAATGTCATTCGTGTAGATTGACATAATATCACCATGCGCATGTGTATCGAAATATTTAATTGGAAGTTTTTCCATGTGACTGAACAGATCATTTCTCATGTTCATCATCATTCCCTGTGTCACATTGATCATAATTCGGTTGTAAGTATAAGTTGCCACGATTCCGACTCCATAAAAACAAGCAACTTTTCCGATTGCATGTGCAAGCGGTGTAAAGTTCGGTGTATCACTGGACAATAAGAACGGTGTAATGTATTTATCAATCAAATCTCTTGTGAACATTGTTCCCTGAACATTTGCAATAACTCCTACAAAAATAAGGATGAATACTATAATGCAATGAAATTTATAATCCCGGAAAATATAATCCATCAGACGTTTAAGTAATTTCCCAGGATTTTCCACTCTATTCTTTGGTTTTCCCATTGGTCCGCGCATTATGCTTCACCTCCATTTTCATCAAAATCTCCACCTCCCTGTGTCTGAGACTCATATACCTCGCGATAAATCTCATCTGACACAAGCAGTTCATCATGTGTTCCGAATCCATGAATCTTTCCTTCATCCATCACAATAATACGGTCTGCATCCTGAACACTGGATACACGCTGTGCAATGATCAGCTTTGTCGTATCCGGAATCTCTTCACGGAATGCACGTCGGATCTTTGCATCTGTTGCAGTATCAACAGCACTTGTACTGTCATCAAGAATCAGGATCTTCGGCTTCTTTAGCAATGCTCTTGCAATACAGAGTCTCTGCTTCTGACCACCGGACACATTGTTTCCGCCCTGTTCAATATGCGTATTATATTTATCCGGGAAGCGCTCGATAAATTCATCTGCACAGGCCAGTTTACATGCCTGGATACACTCTTCATCTGTCGCTTCTTTGTCTCCCCAACGGAGATTGTCTAAAATACTTCCTGTAAATAAGACATTTTTCTGAAGCACTACAGACACCTGGTTACGGAGCACCTCAAGATCATATTCTTTTACATTTTTTCCACCAACCAGAATCTCTCCGTCCGTGACGTCATATAGACGACTGATCAGATTGACCAGACTTGTCTTCGCACTTCCGGTTCCTCCGATAATTCCAATCGTTTCTCCGGAACGAATCTCCAGATTGATGTCTTTAAGAACCTTCTCTGCACTGTCTTTCTTATAAGAAAAGTCTACATTTTTAAATGTAATGCTTCCGTCTGCGACTTCATGTACCGGATGCTCTGGATTGTGAATATCTGTTTTTTCATTCAGCACTTCCGCAATACGGCGCATACTTGCCATACTCATGGAAATCATAACGAAAACCATCGAAAGCATCATAAGACTCATAAGAATATTCATACAATAGGCAAGAAGACTCATCAGTTCTCCGGTTGTAAGAGAATCCACAACAATCATCTTCGCACCAAACCAGCTGATTAAAATGATACAGGTATAAACTGTAAACATCATGATCGGCGCATTCCAGATAACATTCTTCTCTGCTTTTACAAAAATATCATAAATATTCTTACTTGCGCGTTTGAATTTACTTGTCTCTTCCTCTTCTCTTACATATGCCTTTACAACACGGATTGCAGAAACATTTTCCTGAACAGACTCATTCAATGCGTCATATTTCGGAAATGCCTGTTGGAAATATGCAGTTGCATGACGGATAATAAAAAACAAAATAATTCCAAGAATCAAGACTGCCACAAGATAAATACTTGCCAGCCTTGCATTGATTGCAAATGCCATCACCATCGCACATACCATACTTGCCGGTGCTCTCATCATCATACGTAACATCATCTGATACGCATTCTGCACATTTGTTACATCTGTTGTCAGACGCGTTACCAGTCCTGCTGTACTGAAATGATCAATATTTGCAAACGAATATGTCTGAATCCGATCAAACATTGCATTTCTCAAATTCTTTGCGAAACCTGTAGAAGCCTTTGCTCCATAACGTCCTCCCGCCATTCCGGCAAGCAGGCCTAAAAATGCTGCTACGATCATGATTCCACCCACTTTATAAATGTGGTGGATATCACCCGTATTAACCCCTTTATCAATGATCGATGCCATCAAAAACGGGATCAATGTCTCAAATAAAACTTCAAGAATCATGAAAATCGGTGTCGCGATCGATGCTGTCTTATACTCTTTTACTTCTTTTAATAAAGTACGAATCATAGATTCTCTCCTTTCATTTTTTCAATATTACAATAAACCTTATTGATTACATTCATAAATGCCTGGATTTCTTCTTCTGAAATTCCTTCTTCAAGATCTGCATCCATCTTTTGGAAAATCTCTCCAAGTTTTTCATGACTTAACTTGCCCTTTTCTGTCAACATAACTTTCTTTAATCTGGCATCAGTTTCTACCGAAGCACGGTACACCTGCCCCTTCTTTTCCAAAGCCTGAATGATATTTGTCACTCCCGAACGACATATTCCAAAATACTTCTCTATATCTTTCTGATAAATATCCTGTTCCTGATGCTCGTACAGATAACGCAATATCCATCCATGCATCAGTGTAGCCTCATCCAGCCCTTCGTCCTTTACACGCGTCTCTAACAATTTTGATATTGTCCTGTCCATTTTGTGTATTTGATGATTAACATGGATTTGTTCTTCACACAAATGCCTCTCCACCTTTCGTTCAAGTTTTAATCAATTTATTTGTTCAAAAAAGAACTGTTTGTTTTTGAATTGTTCATTGTTGAACTGTTTATCTATAAACAAGTTTATCACAATTATTTTTGTATTGTCAAGAGGAAGCCAAGTTACTTTGGTTCATTAGATTGCTATTTAGTTCATTAAGTGGCAATACGTTCCTTACAAAAAATTGATATAAGA
>OLIS01002484.1_pt1 | contig 11852 bp, 9 predicted proteins | sample 1601351 | NCBI WGS metagenome assembly OLIS01 (sample SAMEA2452122, study PRJEB22498) | human gut metagenome | biome: human feces; feature: human gut; material: feces | place: Australia | collected 2012
TGGCTAAGTTCTTCAAGGAGAACTGCCTCGTTGACCAGGAGTTCCAGTTCGGTGACGGTGACAAGCAGACTGTTGCTCAGTACCTCGCTTCTCAGAGCAAGGATCTCAAGATCGTTGCTTACCAGCGCTTTACTCTTGCTGCTGAGTAATCATTACTCAAAAGCAAGCGTTAATTTGACTTATAGTTAAATTAGAATACCGGGAGTTATGAAGTTAAGCCTCGCTTTGCTTCTAACTCCCATTTCTTTTTTATATAAAAATTTGATGTTATGAAGATATTTGCCATCGGTATGAACTATACCGAACACAATAAATCGCTGCATGGCACGTTATCTAAACCAGAGCGTCCTGTCATTTTCACCAAGGCAGATTCTGCTTTGCTCAATAACGGCAAGCCTTTCTTCATCCCTGATCATCTGGGAAGAATAGAGTATGAAACCGAAGTGGTGGTCAGAATTTCCAAGTTGGGAAAGACCATTCCGCAGCGTTTTGCCCACCGCTATTACGATGCAGTAACCGTAGGTATCGACTTTACGGCACGTGAGATGCAGAAGAAGCTGCGTGAGGCTGGTCAGCCTTGGGAACTCGCCAAGGGATTCGACGGTTCTGCCGTTATCGGCGAATGGGTCGACATCCAGAAGTTCCGTGATATCCAGGCACTGCACTTCCGCCTCGACCTCAATGACAAGACCGTACAGGAAGGCTGCACGAGCGATATGCTCTACAAGGTAGATGAAATCATCTCCTATATCAGCCAGTACTTCACGCTCAAGACGGGCGACCTGCTCTATACCGGATGTCCTACAGGCTGCGGTCCTGTCAACATCGACGACCATCTCGTAGGCTATCTCGAAGACAGGAAGGTGCTCGATTTTCACTGTAAATAAACAATATTGCAAGTAATATATCGATATGAACACAACAAAGGTTTGGAAATACATGCTGCTGGCATGTCTGCTCATGCTGGTGATTCCTGCTCAGGCACAGCGATTCTTCAATCTGACCTCTTCAGAAGTCAGAGTAGATTCCGTGTTGCCCCGTTTCGTGTATTCCATTCCTCTGACCGGTGCATATCGTGATTCTGTATATACCGTCAGCCTGAAATATGGCGAGTATATTGATATGACTGCCTCCGACATTGCCAATTACAACCGCCTGTCGGGTGCAGTTCCTCCTGAGCAGGTATTACCCCAGCAGCGGGTTACCGAATGCCGTAAGCAGGGCGTACTCCAGATAGATTTCAGTCCTGTCGTGTTCCGCAATAACCGCCATCAGCTGCTGGTTAGCTTCATGCTCCAGGTAGAAGCCCGTCCTCTGAAGCGCTCCGAGCGTTCCAGTCGGGGTTCTTTACTGGCTAAGGGCAAAGTATCAGCCTTCACTTCTTCTGATGCTTTGCGCTCAGCCTCTTCCCTCTATGCCTCCCATTCCGTCCTAGCCTCAGGCAGATGGGCAAAGATCAGAGTCAGCGAAACGGGTTTCCATCAGCTTACCGATCAGGTAGTGCGCCAGGCAGGCTTCTCCGATATCAGCAAGGTGAAGATTTACGGCTATGGCGGCAATCTGCAGAACGAAGCCCTTCCGGCGAGCGAACTGCAGGCTACCGACGATTTGCAGGAAGTTCCCCAGTGCATCGTTGGTGGCAAGCATTATTTCTATGCCCAGGGTCCGGTTTCCTGGAAGTCAGAAACCGCCCTCCAGCGCATCCGTAATCCTTATTCCGATTACGGCTACTATTTTATTACCCAGACCGATGGAGAGCCACTGGTGCAGGATTCAGCCACCTTTGTCTCTTCCCATTATCCGCAGTCATACGATTACCATTCCCTCTATGAGTCAGATGGTTTCAGCTATTATCATGGCGGCAGAAACCTCTTCGATGCAGAAGAACTGAAGGTGGGCGATGAAAAGAAAGTGGTAATCACGAATACCACCGGTTCTGCGGCAGGCAAACTCTCCGTAGCCCTGACTACCGCCACAGACAGCAAGGCTCAGATACTGAAGAATGGCAAGGTTTTGGGCGAAATCACCCTTTCTATCAAAGATGACGGTTCGGCGGAGGAGATTAAATATCTCAAGGCTACAGAGCGCGTTGCCACCTATTCCATTTCCGATTTCCAGGATAAGGATACCATCTCCATCAGGGTCTTGTCGGGTGCTTCCATGCGCCTCGATTATATCTCCGTAACGTGGGCAGAGCCTAGAAGCTGTGCCTTTACCGCTGCCAACCTTGCCTCCGGTGGAAAGATTTCGGCTGCCCAGTATGTCTACGGCATCACCAACCAGGATCATCATGCCGATGGAGCAGCCGATATGGTCATCATCATCCCGACCTCACAGAAACTGCTGAAACAGGCACAGCGACTGAAAGAATTTCATGAGCAGCACGACGGACTGCGCGTTACCATTGTGCCTGCCGATGAACTCTATAACGAATTTTCTAGCGGTACTCCCGATGCCAACGCCTACCGCCGCTACCTGCGCATGCTTTCCGATAAGGCGCAGAGCGAGGCTGACATGCCGAAATATCTCCTGCTCTTCGGCGACTGCGTATGGGATAACCGCATGCTTACCTCCGGTTGCAGAATCCTGAATCCAGACGATTATCTGCTGTGCTTTGAGAGTGAAAACTCCTTCAGCGCCGTAGCCTGCTTCGTCAGCGACAGCTGGTTCGGTATGCTCGGCGAGGGAGCCGGATTATATCCTAGCCGTGAACTGCAGGATGTAGCCGTAGGCCGCTTCCCGGTAACCTATGCAGAAGAAGCCAAGGTGCTGGTAGACAAGACCATCAGTTATGCTCAGAATGCCAATGTAGGCGCTTGGCAGAACACCCTGATGTTTATGGGCGATGACGGAAACGGCAACCTCCACATGCAGGATGCCGATGATGTGGCAAATGATGTGCTCACCACCTATCCCGCCTATCTCGTCAAGAAAGTGATGTGGGATGCCTATACCCGCGAAACCTCCTCTACGGGCAATACCTATCCCGAGGCTGCCAAGATTATCAAGCAGCAGCAGGCTGCGGGAGCCCTCATCATGGATTATGCCGGACATGGCGATCCTACCCAGATATCGAACGAATCGGTTCTGAAACTCAACGATTTTGCCGATTTCCGCAATACCAACCTGTCGCTCTGGGTAACTGCCTCCTGCGATATCATGCCGTTCGACGGACTCGATGCCAATATCGGAGAATATACGCTGCTCAACGATAAAGGCGGCGCAGTAGCCTTCTATGGCACCACCCGTACCGTTTACGCCCAGTATAACAAGTATATCAACCGCGCCTTCATCCACAGAGTGCTCAGTCTGGTAGATGGCAAGCCTGTCACGATAGGCGAGGCGCACCGTCTGGCTCAGAACGATCTGGTGAGCGGCAACGGCCCGACTCCCGGCTCCGATGTCACGGTGAACCATCTTCACTATTCCCTTCTGGGCGATCCGGCTCTTGCGCTCAATCTGCCTATGCATCAGATTGTTGTAGATTCCATCAATGGCATTCCTGTTGCCGAGTCTGAAACCCTGCCGATGCTGAAGGCAGGTTCTATCGCCCGCATGGCAGGTCATATAGAGGGAGTAGACGACTTCCGGGGCGTGATTACCGCTATCGTAAGAGATTCTAAGGAAACGGTTACCTGTCGCCTGAACGATACTGGCAAGGATGGTGCTGAGAAGGCTTTCGAATACAAAGACAGAACCAAGACCCTGTATCAGGGCACAGATAGCGTCAGAGGCGGCAAGTTTGCCTTCTCCTTTGCCGTTCCGCTGGATATCAATTATTCCAACCAGAGCGGTCTGGTCAACCTCTATGCGGTGAATACCGCCAAGACCCTCTCCGCCCACGGCTCCAGCGAGCAGTTTACGGTAGGCGAGAGCGAGGAGATGAAGAACGATTCCATCGGTCCTTCCATCTACTGCTATCTCAATTCGCCTTCCTTCGTAGATGGCGGCAAAGTCAACACCACCCCGTTCTTTGTGGCAAAGATAACCGATAAGGACGGAATCAATGCTGCCGGAAGCGGTATCGGCCACGACCTGCAGCTGGTGATAGATGGCGACATGTCGAAGACCTACGTGCTGAACAGCAATTTTACCTACGATTTCGGCACCTATACCAGCGGTTCCACCTATTACAGCATACCTGAGCTGGAACCGGGCAGCCACGAACTCACCTTCCGTGCCTGGGATATCCAGAATAACAGTTCTACGGTGAAGCTCCGTTTCAATGTGGTGAAGGGACTGAGTCCGGCGCTCTTCGATGTGGGCGTAACTGCCAATCCGGCTAAGACCTCCACCACCTTCATCATCAGTCACGACCGCACAGAGAGCGATATGGACGTGGTGGTAGAAGTGTTCGATTCATCGGGCAGACAGCACTGGCGCCATTCCGAAAGCGGTGTACCGGCCTCGGGCAGCTATACCGTCAACTGGGACCTCACCTCCGATAGCGGCACCCCTCTGGGCACCGGCGTATATCTCTATCGCGTCAAGGTGGCGAGCGATGGCAGCAGCTACACCTCTAAAGTCAAGAAACTCATCATCATCAAATAAAAATATATTTATAATGGCAATGAAAAGAATCTATAAGATATTCATCTTGGGATGTCTCGCTCTGATGGCATCAGAAGTGAAGGCGCAGGATAAGAAAGACCTCTTCAATCCTGTGAACTATGCAGTTATTTCGCAAACCATAGCTCCAGATGCCCGTGGTGGCGGTTTGGGAGATGTCGGTGCGGCTACCGACCCTGATGTCAACTCCCAGTACTGGAATCCGGCAAAATATCCTTTCACCATTTCGCGTGCCGGTGTGTCGCTCAGCTTTACTCCTTGGCTGCGTTCGCTGGTCAATGATATGAATCTTGCCTATCTCTCTGGCTATTACCGCATTGGCGATTACAGTGCCGTATCAGCATCGCTCCGCTATTTCAATATGGGTGAAGTGTTTACCAGCGAAGAGGGCGCCGAGAGTGGCACGGGTATGACCATCAATCCTTACGAGATGTCGTTCGATGTGGCTTATTCTCTGATGCTCAGCGAGAAGTTCTCTCTTGCTGCTGCCATCCGCTATATTTATTCCGATATGCGCTTCGATTATACCGAAGACAATTCGCCAGCCTCCGCTTTCGCAGCCGATATCGCTGCCTATTACCAGAACTATGTGGTCATCGGCCAGCGCGAATGCCAGTTGGGTTTGGGTTTGAATATTTCTAACATCGGTAGTAAGATTACCTTCAGTGGCAAGGAGTATGGCGAGTTCCTGCCAGCCAACATGCGTCTGGGCGCCTCGCTGATGATTCCTATCGACGAATACAACCGCGTTACCCTGGCAGCCGATGCCAGCAAGTATCTGGTGCCTACCGTTCCGAAGCAGGAAGAGGGTGAGGACAATTCAGAATACGAAGACCGTGTGCATCGTGAGTATGATGATATTTCGGGCATCAGCGGTATCTTCAAGAGTTTCAGCGATGCCCCTGGCGGTTTCAAGGAAGAGTTGGAGGAAATCAACTACGGTCTGGGTGCCGAGTATGTATATAATGATAAGTTTGCGCTCCGTGCCGGTTATCATCACGAGAGTCAGAGCAAGGGTAACCGCAAGTACTTCACCGTAGGTGCCGGTTTCAAGATGAATGTCTTTTCGCTCGATGCCGCCTATGTGGTGGCTACCGCCAAGAGCAACCCGCTCGACCAGACCCTCCGCTTCACCCTGTCATTTGATATGGATGGACTGAAGGACCTGTTTAAGAGATAGTTTTTAGTGATTATTGATTAGTTATTATATATAGATATGAATATACGTGTAGGATTTGGATATGATGTCCACAAGCTGGTGGCTGACCGCGACTTGTGGCTGGGAGGAATCAAGATAGATTATGAACTGGGATTGCTGGGGCACAGCGATGCCGATGTGCTGATACATGCCATTTGCGATGCCCTGCTGGGTGCCGCCAACATGCGTGATATCGGATATCATTTCCCCGATACGGCAGCAGAGACTCTGAATGTGGATTCTAAGATTCTGCTCCGCAAAACGATGCAACTGATAGCTACCAAGGGCTATACACTGGGCAATATCGATGCCACAGTCTGTGCCGAACGCCCTAAACTCAATCCGCATGTGCCAGCCATGAAAGCCTGTCTGGCAGAGGTAATGGGGGTAGACGAAGACCAGATATCCATCAAGGCAACAACCACCGAGAAACTCGGATTCACGGGCAGAATGGAGGGCATCTCCGCCTATGCCACCGTTCTTATCCAGAAAGGATAGAACGCAAGCAAGGTGCCCTGTAAAGGCAAAAGCCTTATAAACCGCAAAGTGTCAGAAAGTTGTTAATTTCCGTTTCTTTTGTTCATTTTTGCTTGATATATATCAAAAAAATGTAAAAACGTCACACTTTCTTGGCTAAATATTTGGTGGATAGCCGAAATAGTAGTAATTTTGCAGCGTCAAAAGGTTAATAGATTGTTTAGGTTAGTAGTAATAGATTTAGGTTTTTAGTTATTAGGTTTTAAGGTAGATTGTTTAACCGATAATTGAGAAAGTCGTGAGACTATTTTGATTAGATTTTTTAAGTTAAACATATTGCATGCCACAGCTCGTTGAGAGTTGTGGTATGTTTTTTTTATCCCCATACCCCTCCTTTTCCGACTTCCTCGAAAAAAACATGCCTTTTTATTTTGTTTTGTCTCCGATTTGTACTATCTTTGCAGTATCAATCAATATACGCAGCTTTTGCAGTATCAAAAATATACGCAGATGAGAGTACTCATAGTAAATACAAGTGAAAAGACAGGCGGAGCGGCAGTAGCAGCCAACCGCCTGATGGATGCCCTTAACAACAATGGCGTTAAGGCAAAGATGTTGGTACGCGACAAGGAGACAGAAGACATCACCGTGGTCAGTCTGCCCCGTTCGCTCAGGTTGCAGTGGAACTTCCTGTGGGAGCGCTGGTGCGTATTCTGGCATCTCCATTTCTCCCGTCAGCGCCTCTGGGAGGTAGACATGGCAACATCGGGCACCGATATCACCAAGCTCCGCGAGTTTCAGGAGGCAGATGTCATCCATCTCTCCTGGATCAACCAGGGCATGCTCTCACTCAAGAACATCCGCAAGATTATCCGCAGCGGCAAACCGGTGGTATGGACCATGCACGATCTCTGGCCAGCTACCGGCATCTGCCATTATGCGCGCGGCTGCAACCGCTATGCCTCCGCCTGCGGCAACTGTCCGCTTCTCCCCAATAAAGGCAGCAAGAACGACCTCTCAGCAAAGATATTCCGCCGCAAGAAGGAACTCTACCATCGCGGCGCCATCTCCTTCGTCACCTGTAGCCGTTGGCTCGAAAAACAGGCAAAGGGTAGCGGTCTCTTCGTAGGCCAGCGCATCACCAACATCCCGAATCCGATAGATACCCACGTGTTCTGTCCTCAGGATCAGGCAGAGGCGCGTCTGCGTGCCGGTCTGCCAGCCGACAAGCATATCATCCTCTTTGTATCCCAGCGCGTAACCGACGAGCGCAAGGGCATGCGTTATTTCATCGAAGCCATCGACCGGCTGGTAGCGCGCTATCCCGAGATGAAGGAGAATACCGCCATCGCCATCCTGGGCGGCCATTCCGAGGAAGTGAACCTCACCCTGCCGTCCTATTCGCTCGGCTATGTCAGCGATGAGAAGCAGATTGTGGCAATCTACAATTCGGCAGATGCCTTCGTGCTGCCATCGCTCGAAGATAACCTCCCTAACACCATCATGGAGTCGATGGCGTGCGGCGTGCCGAGCATCGGTTTCAGGGTAGGAGGAATACCGGAGATGATAGACCATCAGCAGAACGGCTACGTGGCCAACTACCGCGATACCGAAGATCTGGCGAGTGGCATCCACTGGGTTCTCGAAGAGGCCGACAGGGCGGCTCTGAAGCATGCATGTCTGCAAAAGGTTGCACAGAACTATTCGCAGCATGCCGTAGCATTGAAATATATTGAAGTTTATAACGAGGCGATGGCCTACAAAAACTATAAGTTATGATTAAGTTCACCATCGTAACCTGTACGTACAATGCCGAGAAGGAGTTGCAGCGTACCCTCGACAGCGTGCAGCGCCAGACCTACTGCAACATCGAGCACATCATCATGGATGGCGGTTCCCGCGACCGTACCCTCCAGCTGGTGAAGGCATATCAGCATCGCAATGCAGTAGGCGAGAGCTCGCACGAAATCGTGGTGATATCAGAGCCCGACAAGGGACTTTATGATGCCATGAACAAGAGCATCGACCGTGCTACGGGCGATTATCTGGTGTTCATGAATGCTGGCGACACCTTTCCTACAGCCGATACGCTGGAGTACGTAGAAGGCTGCGTAGGCGAAGGAGAAGTACTGCCCGGCGTACTTTACGGCGATACCGATATCGTGAACGAGATGGGCCATTTCCTGCGTCACCGCCGTCTAGCTCCGCCCAAGAAACTCACGTGGCGTTCGTTCATCTGGGGCATGCTGGTGTGTCACCAGTCATTCTATGCCCGCACAGACATAGCCCGTGAGATTCATTACGATCTGCACTACCGTTATTCGGCAGATGTAGACTGGTGCATCCGCATCATGCGAGAGTCATCTCGCCGCAAGCTCCCGTTGCGCAACGTCCATGCCGTCCTCACCCATTTTCTGGATGGTGGCATGACCACGCAGTATCATCAAGCCTCCCTGAAGGAGCGTTTCCAGGTGATGCGCACCCATTACGGCCTTCTTCCCACCCTTGCAGTTCATGCCTGGTTCGTGATAAGAGGGGCTGTAAAAAGGTAAAAAAGTAAAAAGGTAAAAAGGGGGAAAGGCTCTTTTTACCTTTTTACTTTTTTACCTTTAAAAGCCCTTCAGGTCGGTGATGACGGACTGGGTGTAGGCTCTTATCTGAGATTCTGACAGATCGCTGATATGCTCGGGAGCGAGGGCGGCGATGTACTGGTGGGTCTCCATCTCTATCATCGTGGCGATAGGGAGGAGCTTGTGGGCTGTCTTGCCGATGGCTTCTATTGATAACTCGCCATCTGTTGCCTGCTGGAGGTTCTGGAGATGGGATGACAACTCCTGCTTGACGGTGCTGAGTATCTCGGCTTCTGCCTCCGGATCGCCTTCTGCAAAGGTCAGGAGGGCTGCAAAACGGGAATTCTTATTGGCTTCCTCTGCAATATCTTCTGTTTCTGATGCAGTATCCTCTGTTTCTGATGCAGTATCCTCTGTTTCTGATGTGGTATCCTCTGCCATATCCTCTGCTGCTGATGCTGCATCCTCCAAACCGAGGATTTCTTTCAGTTTCTCTGTGCTGAACGGCTTGAAGAGGCAATCGTCGAAACCGGCTTCTTTCAACTCTCTGATGATGCTGGCATCGTGGGCGGTCATCGCTACTACCTTCATGTGGCTGTGGTTGATGTGCTGAATCATCCTGATGCCGTTCATCTCGGGCATTTCGATATCCATCATCATCAGCGCAGGATGCTCGTTGTGGAGCATGGTGAGCGCCTCGGCTACATGCAGACAGGCAAAGACTTGCCAGCTGTCGCCTACCAGCTTCTTCAGCATCTCCTGAAGCAGACGGAGCTGCAACGGGTCGTCATCGAGTAGCAGTATCTTGTGATTTTCGAAATGGAGCTTGACTGGGGTGAGCGGCTTCTGCTCTTCTGCCTCTTCTACTGCAGGAGCGGTGCCTAAGGCAAGCGGAATGGTGACGGTGAAGGTGCTGCCCTTGTCCTTGACGGATTCCAGACGCAGGGTGCCCTGGAGCAGATTGACCAGTTCCTGGGTGATGCTCAGTCCGAGACCGGTGCCCTCGATGCCCTGGGCACTCTTCAGACGGGTGAACGCCTGGAACACCTTCTGGCGCTCTTCGGTGGTCATGCCCTTGCCGGTATCCCTTACCGAGAAGGTGAGGAGGTGCTGGGGACTGATGGCTGCCTGGATGGTGACGCTGCCCTCATCGGTATACTTGATAGCATTGCTCACCAGGTTGTTGAGTATCTGACGGATGCGGAAGGCATCGGCACGGTAGTAGGTCTGAGAACTGCTGATGCCATCGAGCTCCAGATGCAGTTCCAGTCCTTTCTCACGGCTCAGGATCTGCATCTCTCCGGCACACTGGCGGAACATGTCGGCAGGCGAGAAATCTACCGGGTTCAGCTTCATCAGTCCGTTTTCCAACTGGTGATAATCGAGCAGGGCGGCAACGAGCCGGGAGAGATGGGTGGCAGAACCCTTGATGCTGTTGAGGCAGGAGATGCCTTGCGGGTTGTCGACATAATCCTTCATCAGGTCGATGAAACCCGAGATGCTGGCAGCCGGAGCCTTGATGTCGTGGGTGATGGTGAGGAGCAGGCGTTCGCGCTGGTTCATGATGCGCCTGATTTCCTCGTTAGCCTCTTCGAGATTCTCGCGGTAGATGCGTTCCTTCTGCGTATCGCGATAGATGTAATAGACGAGGATGACGGCGGCTATGATGGCTACGACGGCAAGCAGACCTATCTGCCAGAGCAGATTCTGGCGCGCCTGCATCGCCTGGTTGATAGCCTGTTGCATTGCCTGACGTTCGCGCTGATGGATATCGTTGAGCTGCTGGGAGGAGCGCAGGGCGAGGCGGGCATTGGTTATCTGCAGGTCTCTCACCTCGCGGTTGATAGCTTCGTGGTTATCGCGCGTAGACTGCTTCTCCTTGCGGTCAATCTGTTTCAGGATATTGGCTACGTTTCCGGCTACGTTGACCGGGGTAGAGAGGGTATCGGTGACAGCCTGGTTGCTGTCGCGTCTGATGCTGAGCGTTTCGGCATGCTCCTTCTTGAAGGCATCGGCAAGGCGGCGGAAGAAGCCCTTGCGGGTTTTCATCACCTCTACGGTAGTGTTCTTTGCCACATGGGTCTTGGGTGCCTTGGAATGCACGACAACGGAATCTTCGCCACTGTTGAGGCTGTTCATCTTCTCGTGCAGATAGTTGTGGGATGACTTGCCCTGCATGGCACGGGTAAGCTGCTGCAGATTGGTCTGTTCCTCCTTGAGCAGGCTGGACATGGTGCTGTCGGCTGCCTGGCGCTTTTCGATATAGTCGCGGGTTGCCTGGTTGATAGCGAGCACGGCTGTGGTGTTGCGATATACCAACCCTATCGCCAGAATCAGTACGATGGCGACGATGATGTAACCCAAGGCTACCTTGAAAGGAACGTTTGTTTTCTGCATCTTCTTATCTTTAAATGTTTTGAGTCTTTTTGCTATTTGCGTGCAAAGTTAATCAAAAATGCGATATAAACCAACGAAAACAGGAGATAAATGCCAAAAGCTGGTCATCTATCTCCTGTTTCATTGAAAGCGACGCGTAATTACTATTTTCTGAAGGTGAATTTACTCTGCTACGGTTGAATTCACTGTTGTTGCTGTAGTGTCTGTAGGAGCTGCTGCTGGGGTCTCAACAGGTGTTGCTGTTGTGTCGGCTGGAGCTACTGTGTCTACTGGTTCTGAACCTGCAACGCTTACCATTCTGTTACCTGCAAATACATTGCTAACTGATACCATTGCTACTGCTGCGATAACTGCAAATACTAACTTTTTCATAATTCTTTTGTTTTTAAATTGTGAATATTATTTTGTTTATTAATTCTCTTGCTGAAACTCATTTGCGAGTTCGCTAAATAATATCACAATAGGCGTGCCAGAAAATGATGAATTTAGTTAAGTATCTGATAATCAGAGCAGATGGTGCTTTGTGCCAGAAACGGGATGTGGGGAAAGTGGGGAAAAGGTGTAGAAAAATTCCCCAATATAGTGTCACTGCTGTCCCGTTTAGAAATCGTCGGGGTTGAAAAGGCTAGGATATAGCCAAT
>OLIS01002486.1_pt1 | contig 11839 bp, 6 predicted proteins | sample 1601351 | NCBI WGS metagenome assembly OLIS01 (sample SAMEA2452122, study PRJEB22498) | human gut metagenome | biome: human feces; feature: human gut; material: feces | place: Australia | collected 2012
CGAGGTAAGAATAAAGCGTTTTGATGTTTTGGACTATATCTTCGCGCGTTTCTATGAAATCGATTCTATCCATAAGCGTTTATAGTTTTTCTAAATTCTTTTATTAAAAGCTCTATATTACTCGCAACCTTATTGATATCGCATTTTGTGACATCCATTTTAGACTGGTCGCAAATTGCGACTGGTTTATTGTTATTTATGTTGTTCGCCATATTTCTATTTTTTTGAGGTCACAAATTGTGACCTTAAATGTATTGTTTATTGTTGCATGCAAAGGTAGTGCCTTTAGCCTTTAAGCCACTATTGCACAAATCCTTTCTTTGAAAAGAACGTAAAATCGATAATTTTATTGCGGTGATTGTACTATTAGTAATCGCCTCACTCGTTGTACCGTACTCACACCATTACCACTCAGCTTCGCCACATCTCGAACGGAATACCCATTGTGGAGCAGACTTATTACTTCCCTGTATTCGGTTTTCATCTGTCCTGCCGTTTTTACAGAGCCTACCTTGCGTCCGAGTTTTTCTCCAGAATCTTATTTAGCAGGAAGGTGGCATTCTGGTTTCTTGCCACGCCTCGCTGTATCTTATAAGTATAGGTGACATCCGTGCCTAAGTCTATCTCAAAACAGAAGTTGTGGAACTTGCCCGACGGGTCATTCTCCATCTTGGATAATTCCAGGTCGTGGGTGGCGATGATGCCGCTAACAGGCAACTTGGAGATGGCTTCGAGGAATTTTCTGGAACCGTTCAACTTGTCCAGCGAATTGGTGCCCTTCAGAATTTCATCGAGAATAATGAGGGTTTTCAGTCTCTCGCTTCTCTCACCGCTTGCGCTTCCCTTGCAGAATTTCAATAGTTCTTCCAGTCGGATCAGTTCTGCATTGAAGTAAGAGATGCCATGCGTCAGGTCGTCTGTAGTTCTCATGCTGGAGAACATTCTGAAGCGGGAAATCTTCAGATGGTCGGCAAAGACAGGCATTCCTGCCATCGCTAAGATATAATTCACGCCCAATGAACGGAGGAAGGTACTCTTGCCCGCCATGTTGGCTCCCGTGATGATATAGTAGTTGCCGTCCTTGACCGTGAAATCGTTCTTCACCGCCTTGGCACCGAGGAAAGGATGATAAAGGTTCTTTCCCTCGAAGATGATTTCTGGCAATTCTTGCAGTTCCGGTTCGTGGGCTTCGGGATGATTGTATCGGAAGTCGGCCATCGAAACCATTGCATCCATCTCGCTGATCACGTTCATCCATTCCTCCATCTTCACCATATAGGTATTCTTCCATTTCAGAAAACTGCGCACCAGGAAGAAGTCGCTGAGCATGAAGGCATCGGTGAAGAACAGACCGAGGAAGTTGCCCCGTCGGTCGTAACCCTTCAGTATCTTTTCCAGTTGGGCGAATGAAGGCAGTGCATCGGCGAGCGATTCCTGCATCTCCCTGCCCAACTGGCTCTGGAAATTGCGCTGGGCAATGAGACGGAGAATCTGCGAGTAGGCGATGAGCTGATGACGGAGCTTACCACCATTACTGTCTATCTTGTCGAGGGTTTGCTTGCAAACGAAGAAAACCACCATGTACTGCAGCATGACCCACCACAGGGGGATGTTGATGGAGATGACGGAGCAGATAGAAAGGACGACAGAACCGATGATGCCGATGATCGCCAGCCAACCGAGGACGAGTGAAATCGGGGAACCAAACCATCTCGGTACTTCCATCTGTGAAACTTTCTGCATCGCCTCAGCCACGGCTGCTGAATCTATCTTCTTGCAGTTTCTTTCGCCAAGTGCTAAAAAGTTGATGCGCCAGTCGGGGGCTGCGATTTCCTTCTGCAGTTCTGCTCTTTTACGAATTTCCTCCAGAGAGAGAGGAGTTTCACGGGTGAGGTTGGCAGCTAATCTGTCAGAACCGCCCGAAGTGATGGTGCGGCAGATGCGGTTGAAGAGGGAATCCTTGCCGAAGACATCGAGGTCGAAGGCATAGGAATGCTGCGGGTTCAGATACTGTCCGCCTGTTTCAAAAGGAGAGAAGTCACCCTCCCAGGCCTTGATTTCATTCTGATAGACCTTGAGCAGGGCAGCCAGTTGTTCCATCTTCTCCTTGTGGCGGTCGTCGATGCGGCGGATGGTGAAATAGACAGCTAGGCATAGAACGGCTCCCACCAGAAAATGACGGGTGTCGCCATCGCAGGCAAAATAGCAGATTAGGAAACTTAGGATGCCTCCGAAAGCCAACAGTTCGCCTGTGATAAATCCCGTGTTCTTGCGCTTCAGGGCAGTCAACTCCGAAGCATATTGTTTTGCGTATTTCTGATAATTCTCTTTGATATTCATGATTGTCTGCTTGTTTTATTTGCCATGTATCAGCGATAGATGATGGCAAGATGATAAACTGTTTATGGGGTGCAAAAATAGGGATAAAAACAAAGCTGACCAAATAAAGTTACCCATTTTTAAGTCTTTTATGCGAATATTTGTGGAATTTTTCTTTGTGTTTCCATTTATTCCCCGTACCTTTGCACCCCAGAATTATAATCAGTCAATAAGAACGATAGAAAAAATATAAGTTTAGAAGATTATGGAATATATGTCTCAAGAAGGCTATGATGAACTCGTAGCCGAGCTTCAGCACATGGTGAACGTGGAGTTGCCAGCCGTGCGTGATGCTATCGCTGAGGCTCGTGACAAGGGTGACCTCAGTGAAAACTTTGAATATCATGCTGCCAAGCGTGAACAGGGTAAACTGTTGAGTCGAATCAGTTTCAAGCAGAAGGTCTTGGAGAATGCCCGTGTCATCGACAAGTCCCGTCTTAAGAGTGATACTGTAGGCCTGTTGAGCAAGGTAAGGATTACCAATCTTTCCACCAAGTGCAGTATGACTTACAGCATCGTCAATCCTCATGAGGCGGACCTTCATAATGGCAAAATCTCCATCAAATCTCCTATCGGCAAGGCCCTCTTGGGTAAGAAAGCCGGCGAAGAGGTAGTGGTAAAGGTACCTGCAGGCTTGCTTAAATTCCGCGTGGAAAGTGTGGAATTATAATGCGTGGAAAGCGTGGTGCAAGTAATGAGGATTATGGTGGAATAATCAGAAAATATTGTAGAATTTTAGAGTATAGGGAATGGCTGTTTTTCAGTCATTCCCTTTTTCGTAAGTCTTTCATCTTGTGAGTATTAGAATTTTGCAAACGTTTACGTAACATTTTAACCTATTTAATATACATAATACTCTATATTTTTTGTAATTTTGCAGTCGGAATTGCACAGGGATGTGCTTTTCCATCATGATAATTGATATAATCAAGATGATGTTATAAACTCAATAATTTAACAAAAACCATATGAAAAGTAAATGAGACACCTAACTCGTATGTCCCGTAACCTCTCGAGATGGGGGGGCGGTTTCACTTATTTGTATCTTTCCCTAATGCTCCTGTGCTTCTGTGCCATAGGAGTCAAGGCTGCAGATACTAATGGGAGTGTAAAATTCAATTCTGGCGTCCGCTATTCGCAGTGGGCGATTAATTCACGACTTCACGATTTCTATGGAAATCAAAAGAAGTTCGGTTTCGATTATTATGACAATAATGGAACCAATACCAAAACCGTTACTTGGTACAAACTTGATGGAACGACTAAAGTAGATCGATCTTTCGACTATGTAGCTGGTCTTGTAGGTAAAGCTTCTCTTGAAGCAGCCGATTTCTATGAGAATTTCGAGTGGTCAAAACCTTGGTTCTATGCTGCACAAGGTTATGCTACTGGTACACGTTATGCTAATAAGAATATGACTCTTGACAACATGAATGCTGCCAAGATGTATTTTCCTATTCTTGCAGGAAATTTAAAATCTCCAGAGGCTACAACTGTTGCTAATACTGCGATAAATGCTGTCATCAATGACATGAAAACTTATAATTCCACATACGTTATAGGTAGTGAAAATAGCGCATTGAACAACACTAATGCTAACGATGTTCAGAAGTCGATGTTTGGCGGATGGTTCCACAAATCTACAGACTATACAGACCAGATGTGGTGTGATGGTCAGTATATGGGACCAGCCTTGCTTGCTCAGATTATCAAGCATACAGGCAAGACAACTAATATTTCTGACAATGACTGGGATATTATTGCTAATCAATTTTCTATTACATGGGCGCAGCTCTACGACAAAACTACAGGTTTGCTTTATCATGGTTTTACTGCTAATCCTGGTGATAATGCTTCTTCTTCATGGGCTGGCATTAGCAAGGACAACGTCTATCACTCTGCATCTTTCTGGGGTCGTGCCAACGCTTGGTATTTCCTCGCATTGGTTGACATTCTCGAAGTAATGCCAACAAATAATACTTATTACACTACTTTTAAAGATTATTTAGCAAAACTTGCTGAAGGAATAGCAAAGTATCAAGATAAGGATACTGGTTGCTGGTATCAGGTGATGAATAAGGTTCCAGCTTCACTTACTGGCAATTATCTTGAAGCTTCTTGTTCTTCTATTTTTACTGCCGGCTATCTCAAGGCTATCCGTCTCGGACTTCTCGACAAAGCAACTTACGGGCCTATCGCAAAGAAGGCATACGAAGGATTGGTAAATCAATTCATGGTTTATGACAATAAAGACAACAGTACGATTCAGTTGGTTCATAGCTGTACTTCTGCAGGCCTTGGTGGAACCAACAAACGTGCAGGAGATGATAATTATTACCTAAAAGGTACAGATGCAAGTGTTGTAACATCTTCTGATCCAACAAGTAAATATTATTATACCGAGGGCAAGGTTCTCGGTGGCTTCATCATGGCTGCAACTGAGTACGAGCGTGCTTACCAGAATCAGGACAGCAAGCAGATTCTGTTTGCCAAGGACTTGGCTCCAAGTTATGACTTCACTACTACTACAGGAACCCTCGATGCAACTGCATACGGAAGCGGTGATGGTACCGTTTCTTATCAGTGGTATAAGGATGGTAAAGCCATCGCAGATGCCAAATCTGCTATTTATACTCCAACAGTAACTGGAAATTATTATTGCGTAGCTACTGCTGCAACCAATAACAAGAGTGCTGGTAACAATCCTATCCAGACAAGCACAACAACAGTAACTATTGCCAATACTGATAATGGCAGTACAGATAATAATGGTGGTAGTGAGAATGGAAATACTGGTACAACCGAAATTTTGTCTGCAACAGTAGTTGCAAGTACAACTATTAGTGTTCAACCACTAACTATTCTGGAATTATCTAAAGACCATGTAAAGATCGCTGGCGGTACTGCTATTCTTTATAATGGTAGCGATAACAAAACCGCAGGCATGATTACATCTAAAGAGGGTATTAAACTGAACGGTAGCAGTTCTTCGTATATGAAGATTACCCTCGATAAGCCACTTGCCAAAGGCGATGTAATCACAGCAACAAGTTCTACTTCATTGTATCTGACAAAAGATGCTACAAAAGCAACGAACATCGATCTTAACAATAAGCCTTATACGATTCCAGAAGGAAGCAATCTGATTGGTGCTACAGAGTTTTATCTTTGGTCTGGTAAGTTTACAGCCATCAAGATCACCCGTGCCAACACACAGGTAGCTCTTACTGCATCCTTCTCTCCTGCAACAATATCTGCAAAAGAAGGCGATGTTGCACAAAATCTTCCTACTCTTACAGTCAAGGCAGGCGAGGCCACTTTGACAGCAAACGACTATACCGTAACTTACACCTCTAAGAATGATGCAGTAGCAAAGGTAGAGGAGAATGGTAAGGTAAGCTTTATTGGTGAAGGCGAAACAAACATCGTTGCCACCATCAAGCCTACAGATACTAACAAGTATAAAGAGACTTCTGCTACATTCACAGTCAATGTACAGAATACAGTTGATCCAACCGAAAGCGGGGTCATTTACGACTTCACAACCTCTGTTGGTACAACTTCTTATGGAACAAGCTGCACATCAACTAATGGTGTTATAACGTTTAGCAGCAACTTCAGTGCAAAGGACGGAAAGTACATCACTATCAAACCAAAGACTGGTAGCTTCAAAGCAGGTGATGTGATTACGCTGAAAGGCTATTGCGACAGCAAGAATCTTTCTGGTGTGATTATCTATTCTGATGTAAATGGTAGCAGCATCTTTAAGTCAAATGTCTTGGCAAAATCTGATGCTGGTGGTTCTGAATTTACTTATACCATTGAAAAAGATTGCGATGCACTCTATTTGGGTCGCTACGGCGGTGGTACTACTTGCTTGAAAAGTCTTCAGGTAGAGCGCCCTGCTTCATCAGACAAGACTCGACTGACAGCTTCTTTCGAGCACAATGCTGATGTGGTTGTCAAAACTACCACTACCACAACCGTGACTTTGCCAGCTCTGACTGTTAAGGCAGGAGAGACAATTCTTACTGCAGATCAATATGATGTAGTTTACAAGTCAAATGCAGAGGGTGTTGCTGCACTGAGTGGTAATGTCATTACTATTAAGAGCTTAGGTATCGCAACCATCACAGCAACCGTTACTCCTAAAAATACTGACACTTATGAAGGAACTACAGCCACTTATCAGTTGAGCGTAAAGGCTCCTTCTCCACTCAACGTTTCCGTAATGGATGTTACTATCAACACCACTGACGCTGATGTAGAGCAGCCTGTCATCAAGGTTTATGGAGACAAACTCTTGAAGGCTGGTCAGGACTACATCTTGTCATATACGGTTAGTGGAGACAATAATGTGAAAGTTGATGAATCTGGTAATTTCTCTGTTACCAAGACTGGGGATAAATGGACGAAGGGAACATCCCTCATTACCGTTACAGCGACTCCAACATCATCATTGGGAAGCAATTATACGGCAGGTTCTCTTAAGTTCTCTTACTCGGTATCAGAAGGTAAGATTAAGCCTGTTTTCTTGGAATCATTCAAAGACATCACCATCAATCTGCATCTTGATGCTACAAGCAGCAAGGAGATTACAGTTCCTCTGATTTACGATGGTGAAGATGTAAGCAGTTATTTCAACTACACTTACACTATTGAGTCTACAGGCAACACCACAAGTGTAATAGGCAATCCCCTCAAATTCACTCCAGAAACTGCAGGTACATATTCTGTTACAGTAAGTGCAGAACCAAATCCTAATGGTAAAAATGACTATAGGGATGTCTATGACAAACCTGATCCTATTAAATTCAAAATGAATGTGGACAGCAAGTATCAGGTTATCACCGTTACATCAGATCCAACAAGCATTAAAATGAATGCTGGTGATACACATGAAGCACCAGGCTTGACTGTCAAAAATGAAACAACAACTCTTGGCGATAATGAATATAACGTAACCTGGTTCTCTACTTCTCCTGGTGTCGCTAAGGTTGATGTCAAAACAGGAAAGATAGAAGCAGTCAGTGAAGGTACGGCTAATATCAGAGTCGTTGTCACTGGTGAAAACTTAGAAAGCACCACAGCTTTAATAACTGTAGAAGTTGATGACCCTGCTATGTATCGTGTAAAAGGGCCTGAAACTGGTGTAACTTATGGTAACCACACCACAATGTGGAACCAAGACAGGACTTTGTCTGTAACACTTGGAGGATGGATGTTCCCTAACGACGGAACACCAGACACTAAGATTCTTGATCAGACAAAGAAAAATCCTGAAAAGCTATCCAACGACAATAAGTGGGATACAACATCAGATAAAGCCAAGTGGAAGTTGACAGGATTCGACTACTATGTGACTTGCAACAATAACAAGAATGCTCGTCAGGAGAATGGCTCCAATGCCATGCCTGAGACAACTACCATCGGAAGTGCTGACTTCAAGACATACACAAACAAGGTAGTGGATCCAATGTTCAACGTTCCTTGCTCTGGTTCGTTCTTGGTATTCAATCCTAAGACCAACGGTAAGGTAACTGCACACATCTTCCAGAATGGTGCATTCGATGCTAAGACAGAAAAAGATGGTACAAAAACATATCAGTACAGACCTCAGCGCCGTGTATTCATAATGGATGAAGCTGGCAACTTCGTAACTTCTACTGCCCACATCGAATCTACCAATGGTAAGCCTACTGGCGGAGTATATGATTTGGCACAATACAAATGGGACTTGAACGGAGGCAAAGCCCCAACGGAAACAGATGTAGCCAACCATTTTGATGGCCTTGAAAGCTTCGTGATGACAAAGGATGGTTTCAAAAACAACGTTTATCCAAGTGCCCTTTCAACCGAGATCATGCCTAACCAGGCTATCGCAAACCATCAAGGTGAAAAGAGTGCTCATGGATGGTGCGTATTGGCTGACTCACCTGTTACCTATACCTTTAATGTAAAGGCAGGTAAGACCTACTATCTCTACAACTTCGGTTCGAAGATAGGCTTCTATGGCTTCTCCTTCGATGAGGATGAAACAACGCCTATTGTTGATGAGGTAAATTACAATGCTGACGATGCGAATGCAAACAATAAAGTTGTAGAAACTGCAAAGGGTCATGTGGCAAAGGTAAATATTGTACGTCAAATGGTAGCTAATCAATGGACAACTTGTGTTCTTCCTTTCAGTCTCAACAAGCATCAGGTAGATGCTATCTTCGGTGCCACATACAGCATTGACAATAAGGAAGGTACCCAGATTCTCTACTTCGACCATGTTGAGGGCAGCAAGGCATACTTCGTACGTCACGCTTACAATACGATTGTTGCAGGTAAGCCATTCCTTATCAAGCCAACTAAGGAAGTGACAAGCATCAATACAGCAGATGTAAAAGACTATCCATACGTTACCATCGAAAATACTAAACCAGATGACTGGTGCAAGAGTAATGGTTATGTTTGGGTATCAAGTTACAACACCATGAAGATTGCTAAGAATGATTACTTCATCGGTGCTTCTGATGGTAAGTTCAAGGCTTATTCTGCTGCTTCTGGAACTGTCAAAGGTTTCCGCGGCTTCCTGAAAGCTAATCTTCCTGCAGGAGCTAAACCTGTGATGTTGAGCATCAGTACCAGTAGCATTACTGATGGTAATGATGGCGAAACAACAGGCATTGAAGACTTGATTATCACTACTGATGGTGAATTGATGCCTGCTAATAGCAGAGTATATAATATCAATGGTCAGCTGGTAAGTGAGGATGCAAGTAGCTTCCAATCATTACCAAGTGGTATTTATATCATTAATGGTAAGAAATATATTAAGTAAGAACGATTATAATCATGAATAAAAAAGTATATTTACAGCCACAGATAAAATGTGCCCCGTTACTGATGGAAAGTTTGTTGGCAAGTTTGTCGCATACTGAAGGTGGAAACAATACTGGAGACACGAAAACTGATGTTCCAGAAATGGGAACTCCAGGAACAGATACTGCCAAGGAGCACTGGGGTAGTATTGACTCCTGGGACTCCTGGGAATAACCCCCCAATCCCTCTATAAATAATTAATCGCCCTGAAAAGGCTGAGCATTCATCGCTATTTAGAAATGAAATGCTTGAGCCTTTTCAGGGCGATTTCTTTTATTCTCCTTTGATTTCCCAATCCTCAATATTACCCTTCGAAGAATCTAAGTTGATACCTACTTTCACAATCGGCTTGTTACAAGGTTTTCTCATGATATATATGCAGATAAACATTTGATTTTGAAAAAAAATACTGTAATTTCAACTTTTTTATCAAACAAGCATTTTATTCAAAAAAAAATATGTAAGTTTGCACTTAGAAATAATGATGAGTAATTATGGTAGAGACAAACGATAGAAAATTGCCTGTAGGCATCCAGTCTTTTGAAGAAATTAGAAAAGGCGAATACCTTTATGTTGATAAGACTGATATCATCTGGCAACTTGCCAATAGAGGGAAAAAGTATAATTACCTGAGTCGCCCGCGCCGCTTTGGTAAGTCTGTGCTTGTCGATACACTTGAAGCCTATTTCATGGGAAAGAAGGAACTCTTTGGGGGCTTGAAAATCATGGAGTTGGAAACAGAATGGGTGAAGCGACCTGTTATCAGACTCGACATGAGTCAGGCTGGTGCAGAGCCAAAAAGTGTAAGAAGCTATTTGGATGATGCTTTCCATACTTTTGAAACGGAGTATGGAATAGTTGTACGTCCAGATAGTTCACTTGCTGTAAGATTTAAGAACATCATAGAAACTGCTTGTAATAAAACAGGCCAGCAAGTAGCAATTCTTATCGATGAATACGATTCTCCATTGCAGCATTCTTGGAAGACTCCTGAGCACGAGGCGTGCACAAGTGTCTATAGAGAAGTGTTTGCCGTCTTGAAAGCACAGGACAAATACGAGAAGTTTGTCTTCATTACGGGTGTCACTAAGTTTACACAGATTTCCCTTTTCTCTGTGCTCAACAACTTGAGTAACATCAGCTTTAATCCTGAATATGCAGCTCTCTGCGGTATTACCAAAGAAGAAGCTCTCCGTGATTTTAAACCTGAAATTAGTAAATTGGCAGCTAAAAAAGAATGGACTTTTGAAGAAGCCGTAACACAGTTGACAACTTACTATGACGGTTATCATTTCAGTCATGAAAACATGGTAGATGTATTCAATCCATTCAGTCTCATCAATGCCCTCTCTGATTCTGATTTAAAGAACTATTGGGCTTCTTCCGGGGCGACCTCGCTGCTACCTAAGTTTGTGGACAATATAGAAATTAGAATGAAAGATTTTGAGAATTGTCCTATAGACAATGATACATTAGAGACTTCTGATGTGACAGGTGGTGGAGCAGAACTGTTCCTCTATCAGTCTGGTTATCTCACAATAAAAGGATATATGGAAGGGATTTATTTGTTAGGCATCCCAAACAATGAAGTTCGCAAGGCTCTCTATAAGATAGTATTACCTGCCTTGACATTGAAAACGAATGCCCAAGTAATATCTACTCAAAATATGTTGTTGTACTCCCTGAAGCTTGGCAATCTTCCTGAAGTCATGAAATGTCTGAAAGCTCTCATAGCCGATGTTCCTTACAGCAATAAGAAACTGGCGAGCATGGATATGGAAGAGCGATACCGCCTAATTCTGAGTAGCATATTTAATGCTATCGGATGCAGGGTGGAAGTAGAAAAAATGATTGCTACAGGCAGAATCGATATGGTGGTAGAAACTACTGGTTTTGTGTATGTTCTGGAACTGAAATTAAGCAATAATGGCGGTGTAGATGCTGCAACAGAACAGATAAAAGCCAAGCTATATACAGAACCTTTCAAGGCAGACAAGCGCAAAGTGATTGCACTTGCCATAGAACTGGATGATTTGGGAAAAGGATTGATTGATTGGAGAAGGGTGGCTGAGTGAAAATATTTTCTGCTGAAAAATAAAAATAGATATTAAATAGACAGGCCAATGGGAACTTTCCGATCTATAGATGAGCTGATCAGAACGCTTGAGCGAGAAAAGATTTTGCTGAAGGAAATGTTTGCGAAGCGACATTCCCTTCAGTTTCGTTATGACTATGCTCTGGAAATGACAGAATACAAGGAGGAACGAATCCGATTCCTGATAGAGAATGGGGTGATTCGTGATACGGGCGACTGTCTGGAGATGGAGGACGTGTATCAGAAATTCTTTGAGGATGTACTGGAAGTGAATGAGGAAATCAATGTTTCTTCGGTACGTGATTATATCTCTGTCTTGAAGGAGAATATCGACTATTATCTCAAGGAAAATAATGAAACTCGCAAATATAAGTATCTCAAGGAAGTTCGCCGATGTCTGAAGACGATAGCTTTGGCCACCGTTCGCAATGTCTTGGACCTGAAGCGTAATATGGATAATACTTATAAGAATGAGCCTAATTACGAAATCAAGAA
>OLIS01002490.1_pt1 | contig 11826 bp, 11 predicted proteins | sample 1601351 | NCBI WGS metagenome assembly OLIS01 (sample SAMEA2452122, study PRJEB22498) | human gut metagenome | biome: human feces; feature: human gut; material: feces | place: Australia | collected 2012
TAATCCGGCTCGTGCAGGCGAAGACTCCTACGGGAAGAGCGAAGCAATAATGATACCACCGAAGGGTACAGGACCTCTGCTGAAACAGAGACTGTGACTGTATTTTTACAGCCGGGTTATCTGGAATGATAACGATCAGATGTATATGTACAGACAAAGCCCAAATGCGAATACTTAGATTTTCTTATTTATATTACAGGAGAAATCCTGTAGCAAGTGGGGGGAATGGTTCGACTCCATTCCGCATTTTTTTGTGCAGAAAATGCACAGATTATTATCCTGTTTGAAATACCAGGGAAGGGTGTTGCAGGAAGAAAGGGAGGACAAAAAGAATGAATACGATTGTTTTAATGGGTAGACTTGCCAGAGATCCAGAAACTAAGCTGACATCTACGCAAAAGGGACAAACCAAAGTATCTAGGTTTCCACTGGTAGTAAAAAGAAATCGCACAAGCAAAGCATTTGTAGTGATGATCACAGCTTATGGAAATAATGCAGAATTTGTGGAGAAATATCTTGAAAAAGGAATTAAGATTGCTCTTTCCGGAGAGTTGGTAATCTCTCAGATCAAAGATGAACAGACTGGAACTGCATCCTATTATACCGAAGTCATTATGGATAATGTAGAGTTTGCAGAAGCCAAAACAAAAAAAGAAGAATCTGACGGATTTCAACCAGCAGAGAAGAGGAAGATTCCATTCGATATACCAGAAGAACTTGAACAAGAAATGCCATTTCGATAGGAGGACAAGATTTATGAGAAAATACTTTTTAGAATTATTTGCAATAGGATTGGTTGATTCAGAAGGAAGAATCAATACAGAACATATGACAAGTGATGCGCTTATGACTGCCATGAAAACAATGGAAGAGCTGACAAAAATGAAAATGGATCGTTTAGTTTTGGAAACAACAATGGAGATGATCTTATGTATGTTTGAGTCATGTGACACAGAGGAATTTACAGAAATATTAGGCAAGCTGCTTGGCGGAAAGCAGACTTCTAAAGTGACAGCTCATTTGGAAGCACTGGAGGAATTGTTGACAGAAGAGGAATATAGTAGTTTCCTTGCAGAATATCTTGGTTATTTAACCGTGAATGTAGCAGAGTTTATTAGGAGCACAATCATTGAAAATGGTTTGATGTTACTTGCCGGTTCAGGAGGAGAAGAGGATGGAGAAGAGGATGGAGAAGACGGATTATAAAATCACAGAGTTTCACAATTCGGAGTTTGGTTCCATCCGTATGATTGAAGATGGAGGCAGACTTTTATTTTCTGGAATGGATGTAGCATTTGCTTTGGGATATGCAAAACCAAGAAATGCGATAAATGTTCATTGCAAGGGGGCCCTGAAACGGGGCGTCCTTACATCAGGTGGGGTACAGCCAATGATTTTTATTCCAGAGGGAGATGTATATCGGCTGATTACAAAAAGTCGTTTAAAGTCAGCACAGAATTTTGAGAAGTGGGTATTTGATGAGGTACTTCCGGCTATTAGGAAAACAGGCGGATATTTAGAGACCGATCTTTTAGACAGGGTAAAAGATAACCCGGAACTTCTTTTGGAATTTGCCGAGAGACTTTTGGCAGAAAACAATCGAAATCGAGAATTGCAAAATCGTGTAAAGGATATGCAGCCAAAAGCAGATTATTATGATCATTTCATGATTACAGGAGAATGCACCAATATTCGAACGACGGCAAAAGAGATTGAATTTCCAGAAAGAAAATTTGTGAAACTTCTTTTAAATAGAGGATTTCTATATAGGAGTCCATCCGGCACGCTGTTACCCTATGCGGTGGAGAAGAACAATGATCTGTTTATTGTAAAAGACTATTTTAACAATGGACATCTTGGTTCACAGACATTGGTTACACCAAAAGGAAAAGAATTTTTTAAAGCGTTGTGTGCGGAGGAAGAGTAAAGAATGAAGGAGGTGGTTGCCATGATTACAGATCTGGACAGCAGTTAAATCGCTGAAAGGAGGGAAAAGTCATGCAGGAAGAGGTAACTCAGAAAACGGTCACGTTCTGTATTCGGGCTACTAAAATTACGGCAGACCTGTTGAAAAAGGTTCTTGCTGCGTATCTGCGTCATCAGAAGCAGAAATCAGTAGAGAAGAAAGCACAGAAAAATCAGCCGAAACAGGGAAAGGTCACGGTAAAAGAGCTGGCAAAACAGAATGCCGGGATGGTCAATATCGAGATCACAAATAAGAATATCAAGTCCTTTGAACGTTATGCCAGAAAATACGGGATCAATTATGCTTTGAAAAAAGATAAGAGTAAAGATCCACCGATGTATCTGGTGTTTTTTAAAGGACGTGATCAGGATGCCCTCAATGCTGCTTTCCGTGAGTTTTCCCAGAAACAGATTCAAAAAGCGAATAAGCCTTCCATTCATAAGCGTCTTGCAGCTTACCGGGCAATGATGCCAAAGAAATCGAAGGACAAAGTAAAGAACCGGCATCAGGAGCAGAGCCGATGAAAAAGCAAATCGGTAAAAATCTGATGCAAAAATGGAAGAATAAGATCAGGGTCAGGCTGTCCGCCCTGGATAAAAAGAAACTGGTTCTTACCAATATCCCATATATCTTAACTGCTTTTTATACAAATCGGGCATCATTTCTTTACAGAAACAGTCTGGGAGAAGATATTGGGAACAAGCTATTATATGCGATGGAACATGCAGACAGGATTCTTACTGGATTGCAGCCAAGTTTTAACTGGCGTGATATGCTGACAGGAATTGTAGCAGCTGTCATTCTGAAATTACTGGTATGGCAGAAACAGTCAGATGCAAAGAAACTCCGGAAAGGAATCGAGTATGGTTCAGCCAGATGGGGAAACGCTGAGGATATTAAACCTTATATGTCGGAAGATCCCTGGATGAATATTCCATTAACAGCAACAGAAGCATTGACTATGGAAAGTAGACCTAAACAGCCAAAGTATGCAAGAAATAAAAATATAGTGGTCATTGGCGGCAGTGGTTCCGGAAAAACTCGATTTTTCGTTAAGCCGTCAGTCATGCAGATGAACTGTTCCATGGTCATTACAGATCCGAAAGGCACTCTGATCGAGGAGTGCGGGAAGATGTTAGCAAAGGGACCACCTAAGAAAGATAAGAATGGAAATATTATGAAAGATAAATCAGGAAAAGTGGTACACGAACCATATGTGATTAAGGTTCTGAATACTATCAACTTTTCCAAATCGCTTCATTACAATCCATTTGCTTATATACGGTCTGAAAAAGATATCCTGAAGCTGGTGACAACAATCATTGTAAATACCAAAGGCGAAGGGGAAAAAGCTTCCGAAGATTTTTGGGTGAAAGCAGAGAAGCTGTTGTACACGGCATTGATTGCTTTTATCTGGTATGAAGGAGATGAAGAGGAAAAGAATCTGAATACCCTTCTGGATCTTTTGAATGAAAGCGAAACCCGTGAAGAGGATGAAACTTACCAGAATCCAGTGGATATGATGTTCCAGGAACTGGAAGAAAGAGATCCGCAGCACTTTGCGGTCAGACAGTATAAAAAATACAAAATGGCGGCTGGCAAAACAGCCAAAAGTATTCTTATTTCCTGTGGTGCGAGGCTGGCACCATTTGATATAGCAGAACTTCGTGAGATCATGTCTTATGATGAAATGGAACTGGATAAGATCGGGGACAGGAAGACAGCCTTGTTTTTGATTATGTCCGATACAGATACAACCTTTAACTTTGTGATTGCCATGTTACAGTCACAGCTTTTCAATCTGCTTTGTGACAAAGCAGATGATGAATATGGTGGAAGACTGCCAGTTCATGTGCGTGTCATTGCTGATGAGTTTGCCAATATTGGACAAATTCCTCAGTTTGACAAGCTGATTGCAACCATCCGAAGCAGGGAAATCTCTGCTTCTATTATTTTGCAGTCACAGAGTCAGCTAAAGGCAATGTATAAGGATAGTGCAGATACTATTCTGGGTAACTGTGATACCACACTATTTCTTGGAGGAAAAGAGAAAACTACCTTAAAGGAAATGAGCGAGCTTCTGGGTAAGGAAACCATTGACCTGTATAACACTTCGGAAACGAGGAGCAATCAGAAGTCCTTTGGATTGAATTACCAGAAAACAGGCAAACAGCTGATGACAGAAGATGAGATTGCAGTCATGGATGGAGGAAAATGTATCCTGCAGATTCGTGGTGCCAGACCATTTTTCTCAGACAAATATGATATCACGAAACACAAAAATTATCGGTTTCTTGCAGATGAAAATGAGAAAAACCGATACAAAGTAGAAAAAGAGTTAAATCCGCAGTACACACCGAAACCTGAAGAAGAGGTGGAGGTAATTCAAGTAGATCTGTCGAAGTAACCTTGGGAATGAACGGAAAATAATGAGGAAAGGAATAACTGACATTAGGTGCGCCGGCTTTTTAGTCGGTGTTTTTTCATTCCCGTAAACACCTGAAAGAAGTCAGTTTTGGTGAATGTATATGGCATTTTTTAGCAGTGCAATTACAACTTTAAAAACTCTTGTAGTCGCAATCGGCGCAGGTCTTGGCGTGTGGGGTGTCGTAAACCTTCTGGAAGGATATGGAAATGACAATCCCGGCGCTAAGAGCCAGGGCATCAAACAGCTGATGGCTGGTGCCGGAATCATGCTGCTGGGAACTACCCTGATTCCACAGCTGGCAACATTGTTCTCTTAAGAGGAGTGGTAGATGAACACCATCATTGAGAGAATTACGGAAGCGATAAAGGATATCCTGATCGGGCTTATCAAGTCCTGTTTGGATAACATGTTCACGTCTGTCAATGAGCAGGTGGGAACCATAGCCGGGCAGGTGGGACAGACACCGCAGGGATGGAATGCAGGGATTTTTAATCTGATTCAGAATATATCCCAAACGGTGATTGTCCCCATTGCGGGACTGATCATCACATTTGTCCTGTGCTATGAACTGATTACGATGGTAACGCAGAAAAACAATTTCCATGAATTTGAGACTTATAACATTTTCCTCTGGATCTTCAAAGCGTATGTAGCCATTTATCTGGTGACAAATACGTTCAATATCACGATGGCGGTCTTTGATGTTGGCCAGCATGTGGTCAACAATGCCGCCGGGGTGATATCAGGAAACACTGCGGTGGATGCAACAGAAGCAATTTCACGGATTGTGGATGCCCTGGAGGATATGGAGTTAGGGGATTTGTTCCTGCTATCCATGGAAACGATGTTGATCAGTGTTACCATGCACATTCTGTCAATTATCATTACGGTAATCTTGTACGGAAGAATGATAGAAATTTACCGCGCGTCCAGAAGCGCCGCTTTTCATCCCAAGGCGGCGCGCGGGCATTTTGGGAATCCGGCTTTGGCAAGCCGGTAAAGAAAAGTATCAAAGACGTGAAAAGCGTCACTTTAGCGTCATCCGATTTACCCCGGAGGGAAACTACAAGGGGGACAATAGCGTATCGGAAAAATCGCAAGTTGGGAAAACCATCTACCCACGACTGAGCGGCAAGACGCAACATTGTGAATGAGGAACAAAGCTAAACTGCTTTAAGGGCAGTCCGAGGCGGGATACTCGACCCGGCGGCGCAGGATGGTTGTATTCGCCGTATGTCATAGCGGAATGTGACAGGTAAACACAGACCACACGATACTTATGACAGCCAGCCGCAGTAAGCGGAAAAGGGCGAAAACCCACTCCGACATCACAATACGCTTTTCCCAAAGTGTTTAACTGGAGATTGCCTAAACCGGAACGCCAGAACTATCCGGCTATGCGTAATACCGCAAGGTGAGAAATTTCAAGGGGTAAAAACCCAAGAAAGATGGCGCTGAATATCCGGCATGGCAACGGAGCCTCCGTAGTAGTCTGCGGGCGGGAAAGCCGTCTACATGGCGAAGGGAGGCAGGATGTCAACCAATTCATAAAAAGGAAAGGTGCGTGAGGCATTATGAGAAGTCCTGAAAATGTGTTGGAAAGCCTAAAATCCAAGGCGTGTAACAAGAGTTACAAGTACGAGCGGTTATACCGCAACCTGTACAATCCACAATTCTATCTGCTGGCATATCAGCGGATACAGGCGAAACCAGGCAACATGACAGCCGGAACAGACGGCAAAACGATTGACGGAATGGGAATGGCAAGGATAAACGCCCTCATTGAAAAAATGCGGGATTTCAGTTATCAGCCCAACCCGGCAAGAAGAACGTATATCCCGAAATCCAATGGGAAAATGCGTCCTCTGGGGATACCGTCATTCGACGATAAACTGATACAGGAGGTGGTGCGGCTCATCTTAGAGAGTATTTATGAGCCAACCTTCAGCGACTACTCCCACGGTTTCCGCATAAATAAAAGCTGTCATACAGCACTTAAATATGTGCAGAAATATTTTACGGGAACAAAGTGGTTTGTTGAGGGCGATATAAAGGGCTGTTTTGACAATGTAGACCATCATGTACTGACTGCCATTCTGCGAAAGCGGATTGCAGACGAACATTTCATTGGTCTGCTTTGGAAGTTCTTGAAAGCTGGATACATGGAGGACTGGAATTATCACAATACTTACTCCGGTACTCCCCAAGGCTCTATCATCAGTCCTATCCTCGCAAATATCTACATGAACGAACTGGATAGCTATATGACAGAGTATGCAGAGAAATTCAAATGCGGAAACCGCCGTAAAATCAATCCTACGTTCAAGAAGAAGTTGGATGTCTGCCGAGGGAAAGAACAAAGGCTTAAAAGAAATCTCTCTAAAATGAGCGAGGAAGAAAAAGAGGGCCTAATTGCAGAAATCCGGGAACTGCGGCGCAGTCTGAAATCTATGCCGTATAGCGACCAGATGGACGATAGCTATAAAAGGATTTGCTATATCCGATACGCCGATGATTTCTTAATCGGAGTTATAGGTAGCAAAGAAGACGCAGAACAGATTAAACAAGATGTAGGCTGCTTTATCCGGGAGAAACTCCATCTGGAAATGTCCGAGGAAAAAACATTGATTACTCATGGACATGACTCTGCGAAGTTCTTGGGATATGAGGTCACAATCGCCAAAGGCGAACACAACAAAAAGACCAAAACTGGAGCTACCAGACGGGTAAACAACGGAAAAGTCTTGCTCTATGTTCCGCATGACAAGTGGGTAAAACGCCTGTTCTCCTACAATGCCCTCAAGATTAAATACGACAAACAAAATGGAAATAAAGAGGTTTGGGAACCTGTCCGGCGCACGCGCCTGTTGCACTTGGACGATTTAGAAATCCTGAACCAGTACAACGCAGAAATCCGTGGATTGTATAACTACTACCGACTTGCAAACAACGTGTCTGTACTCAACAACTTCTACTATGTAATGAGATACAGTATGCTCAAGACCTTTGCTGGAAAATATCGGACACGAATCAGCAGAATTATCCGCAAGTACCGTCAAGGGAAAGATTTTGTTGTGGAATATCCGAAGAAAAACGGCAAGGTTGGAAAGGTGCTGTTTTACAATAATGGGTTCCGCCGGAATATCAAAGTCGAAGGCGGCAATCCCGACATTGTAGCAAGAGTAGTTGAGAATTATGGGCGCAACAGCCTGATAAAAAGGTTGAAAGCGAACAAATGCGAGTGGTGTGGCGCAGAAAATGTGCCGCTTGAAATACATCATGTACGAAAACTCAAAGATTTAAGTGGCAAAAAACAATGGGAAATCGCCATGATTGGGCGCAAGCGCAAGACAATGGCACTCTGCGTCTACTGTCACGATAAGTTACACGCTGGGAAATTAGACTGACATCTGGAGAGCCGGATACGCTGAGAGGTGTAAGTCCGGTTCGGAGGGGAGTTCTCGGAAACCTGCCATAGTGATATGGCAAGGCGCCGGGTTCTTACCCTACTTTACTGTTCGGTATCGCCTATCCCGTTTGCAACAATGACTAACCGGGAATGGGGGCAGATAGGAAACAACTACCTAAAATCCCTGTTCGCTATCGGTTTTCAAGGCTTCCTCATTATGATATGCGTCGGCATTTACGCGGTTCTGGTAAACAACATGATAATAGCGGACAATCTGCACAGCGCGATATTCTCCCTTGCAGCCTATACCGTTATCCTCTGTTTCTCCCTGTTCAAATCCGGCGCATTGGCGAAGTCGATATTCTCCGCGCATTAGCGGCGTGTCAAGGGCAGGGTGGAGATTTTCAGAGCGAAGCGGCGAAAATACGACCCGACCTTGACGCGGATAACCCCCATATAATACGGGCGGGCAAAGGGCATAGATTGACCTTTGCCTTGATTACCCTTATGGAAAATTACAGCAACACCAAACCCAGAGAAAGGAGGTTTTCACTTGGCGTATGTACCCGTACCCAAAGACTTATCCAAAGTCAAGACAAAAGTAGCTTTCAACCTTACCAAACGGCAGATTGTATGTTTTGCGGCGGCTCTCCTGTTCGGCTTGCCGCTTTTCTTTCTGCTCAAAGACAGCACAGGCACAAGCCTTGCGTCTATGGCTATGATTGCCGTCATGCTGCCCTGTTTCCTCTTTGCCATGTATGAGAAGCATGGACAGCCCCTTGAAGTGGTGGTGAAGAACATCATTCAGACGAAATTCATAGCCCCCAAAGAACGACCATACAGGACAGACAACTTTTATTCCGTCTTAGAACGGCAGAGAAAACTTGAAAAGGAGGTATCAGCGATTGCAAAAGGAAACACGAAGAAACAGCGCGGCGGGAAGCACAAAGCCTAACCCGCCCCGCAAGCTCACCCGCGCCGAGAAAAAGCAGATTGCGGAAATCATCAGACAGGCAAAGGGCGACGGGAAAGCGCACACCGCGCAGCAGACAATCCCCTATATCCAGATGTACCCGGACGGTATCTGCAAGGTTACGGGACGGAAATACTCAAAGACCGTCGCCTTTGAAGATATTAACTATCAGCTTGCACAGGCAGACGACAAGACCGCCATTTTTGAGAACTGGTGCGACTTCCTCAACTACTTTGACGCTTCCGTTTCGGTGCAGCTTTCTTTCATCAATCAAGGGACGCAGCGCGGCGAAGCGGAAAAGGCGGTCAATATCCCGGCACAGGAGGACGCTTTCAATTCTATCCGCACAGAATACCGGGATATGCTGAAAAACCAGCTTGCAAAGGGCAACAACGGGCTTGTCAAAGCAAAATATATCACCTTTGCCATTGAAGCCGACAGTCTGGGCGCGGCGAAATCCCGCCTTGCCCGTATCGAAACGGACGTACTCAACAACTTTAAGCTCTTGGGCGTGTCTGCCCGCCCCATGACAGGCTATGAACGCCTTAAAATGCTGCATGGCATTTTCCACCCGGAGGGCGGGCAGTTTGCCTTTGATTTTTCATGGCTTGCCCCGTCCGGGCTTTCCACAAAGGACTTTATCGCCCCGTCCTCTTTCCGTTTTGGCGAGGGGCGTTATTTCCGCATGGGGCGCAAAATCGGCGCGGTTTCATTCCTTGAAATCCTTGCGCCGGAATTAAACGACCGTATCTTATCTGACATTCTGGACTTGGAAACGGGCGTTATCGTCAATCTGCATATCCACAGTATCGACCAGACCGAAGCCATAAAGACAATCAAGCGCAAGATTACCGACCTTGACAAAATGAAAATCGAGGAACAGAAGAAAGCGGTACGCAGCGGCTATGACATGGATATTATACCGTCCGACCTTGCCACTTTCGGCAGCGAAGCGAAGAATCTCTTACAGGACTTGCAGAGCCGGAATGAAAGAATGTTCCTCTTGACGTTCCTTGTGGTGAACATGGCGGACACGAAGCGGAAACTGGAAAATGACGTATTCGCGGCGGCGGGCATTGCACAGAAGAACAACTGCGCCTTAACCCGCCTTGACTACCAACAGGAAGCGGGGCTTATGTCCTCTGTACCGCTTGGGGAGAACCTTATCCCCATTCAAAGAGGGCTTACCACGTCAAGCACCGCTATCTTTATCCCCTTTATCACACAGGAGCTTTTCCAGACGGGCGCGGCTTTGTACTACGGCTTAAACGCCCTTAGTAACAACATGATACTCTGCGACCGCAAGCAGCTAAAGAACCCCAACGGCTTAATCTTGGGTACGCCGGGAAGCGGGAAATCCTTTGCCGCCAAACGGGAAATGACAAACGCTTTCCTCATTACCGACGACGACATAATTATCTGCGACCCGGAAGCAGAGTATTTTTCCCTTGTGCAGCGGCTTGACGGGCAAGTGATACGCTTATCCCCTACGGGCAAGGGCATTGACGGGAAGCCCCAGTATGTGAACCCTATGGATATTAACCTCAATTACAGCGAGGACGACAGCCCCCTTGCGCTGAAATCCGACTTTATCCTCTCCCTCTGCGAGCTTGTCATAGGCGGCAAGGAGGGCTTGCAGCCCGTCGATAAGACCGTCATTGACCGCGCCGTTAGGAACGTGTACCGCCCTTTCCTTGCAGACCCCGACCCGGAGAAAATGCCTATCTTGGGCGACCTCTACAACGAGCTTTTGAAGCAGCCGGAGCCGGAAGCGGCGCGTATTGCGGCGGCGTTGGAGCTGTATGTTTCCGGGAGCCTTAACGTATTCAACCACCGTACCAACGTGGAGCTGAACAACCGCCTTGTCTGCTTTGACATCAAGCAGCTTGGGAAGCAGCTCAAAAAGTTAGGTATGCTCATTGTGCAGGACCAGGTATGGAACCGCGTCACCGTCAACCGGGCAGAAAGGAAATCCACCCGGTATTTTATGGACGAATTTCATCTTCTCTTGAAAGAGGAACAGACCGCCGCCTATTCCGTTGAAATCTGGAAGCGTTTCAGAAAATGGGGCGGCATACCCACAGCCATTACGCAGAATGTCAAGGATTTGCTTGCTTCCCGCGAAGTGGAGAATATCTTTGAAAACTCTGATTTTGTCCTCATGCTCAATCAGGCGGCGGGCGACCGGGCTATCCTTGCGAAGCAGCTCAACATCTCCCCGCAGCAGATGAAATATGTCACCCACACCGAAGCGGGCGAGGGGCTTATCTTCTACGGGAACGTGGTGCTGCCCTTTGTAGACCGCTTCCCGAAAGACACCGAGCTTTACCGGGTAATGACGACGAAGCCGGAGGAAGTGGGCGAAGCATGAACGGGCTGAAAACTGACACCATCATCAACCGGGACGCGCTCTATGCCTTGCGGGAGCTTCCAGAGGAAAGCGTACACTGTTGCGTCACAAGCCCGCCCTACTATGCGCTTAGGGATTATGGGCTTGATATGCAGATTGGGCGGGAGGACACGCCGGAGCAGTACATTGACAGGCTGACCGAGGTTTTCCGCGAGCTGCGCCGGGTACTGCGTTCTGACGGTACGCTCTGGCTGAATATCGCGGACACCTACTGCGGCACAGGGAACAAGGGCTACCATGCAGACCCGAAGAACCCGAAAGGCAGAAACGGACAGCAGATTGCAAAAAACAACCGCGTTTCCGGCTGCAAACAAAAGGACTTAATCGGTATCCCTTGGCTTTTAGCTTTTGCCCTACGCGCTGACGGGTGGTATTTACGGAGCGACATTATCTGGCAGAAAGAAAACCCCATGCCGGAGAGCGTGAAAGACCGCCCTACCCGCTGCTATGAACATATCTTTCTGCTTACGAAGTCAAAGAAATATTTCTATGACGCAGCCGCCATAGCCGAGCCGTTAGCCCCCACAACGGCGGCGCGGTACCGCACCGGGCGCAGCGCGGGACAGAAATATGCGGACGAAGTACCCGGACAGGGGAAAGTACAGGGGCTTAACCGGGCGAGAAGCGGCAGCTACTACGA
>OLIS01002496.1_pt1 | contig 11812 bp, 10 predicted proteins | sample 1601351 | NCBI WGS metagenome assembly OLIS01 (sample SAMEA2452122, study PRJEB22498) | human gut metagenome | biome: human feces; feature: human gut; material: feces | place: Australia | collected 2012
AGAGGCTTTTAATGCCTCACATTTTTCGAGGTATTCGTCTGCTTCTGAGACAATGTCATCCTCGCCAAGTTCCTCTCTGATTACCTTCTGCTGCTCTCTTAAAAGATAATCTTTCTGGTTTTTATCTACATTTTTCTTTACTTTTTCTGCAAGTTCATTACATTTCTCCGGTTCTAATGCGGCTGCGATAAGAAGTACAGCATCGGCACCGACAATTTTGGCTTGATAAAGCTGGTATTCGTCAATGATGAAGTCCTTCCTAAGAATGGGGATCTCTACCAAAGGGCGTGCAGTGCGGATGTCCTTCAGGCTTCCTCCGAAAAACTTCTCGTCGGTGAGAATAGAGAGGGCAGAGGCTCCTGCTGCTGCATAGGAGGGAACAATCTCTTTCGGGCATACTTCTTCCTTTATCCATCCTTTGGAAGGAGAGCGTCGCTTGAACTCGGCGATAATACCTGATGCGGAAGAGGCTAATGCTTGCTTCATAGAGCGGGGAGTCGGAGATTCGCTGATACCTTCCTGTAATTGTTCGATAGAAATAGCCTGCTTTTGCAGGTCAACTTCAAATCGTTTGTTTGCTATAATCTCGGATAATATATCTTTCATCAGTTCGTTGGTTTTTATATTTATGATCAGACTTATTGATTTACGATTAGACGATTTACGATGCACGATTGATATCACTTTTGAAATCATAAACATGTACACGCACGGATCTTTTTTTGTAATACTAATTTCAATCGTACATTGTAAATCGTCTAATCGTAAATCAAATTAACTATTCAATTCAATGAATTTTTTTAGTGTAGCTAATGCTCGTCCGCTTTCCAATGATTCTTTGGCAAGAGCAATACATTCTTCAATTGTCTTTTCCGGACGAATCACATGGATAGCGAAAGCGGAGTTGACTATCACTACATTTTTTTGAGCTTCCGTAGCTGTATTATTCATGATATGATCGAAAATCTTAGCTGCATCTTCCGGTGTTTGTCCGCCATCCAGATCAATATCCTTATAACGGGAGAAGCCGAGGCTTTCGGGAGTGTAAATCTTTTCATGATCGCTGGTTGCCACTTTAAACTCATTGGTCAGAGAAATCTCATCATATCCGTCAAGGCTATGAACAACGGCAAATTTCGTCTTGCTTTCCTGATAAGTATAGGTGTAAAGGCGAAGTAACGGTAGATTGTAAACTCCTAACAGTTGGTAAGCAGGTAATACCGGATTTACCAATGGACCGAGCATATTGAAGAAAGTGCGCACTGCCAATCCTCTACGAACCGGAGCTACTGCTTTTAATGCCGGATTGAATAAAGGGGCATGTAGATAAGCAAGATTGCATTTTTCCATGCTGCGACGCAGTTGGTCTACATCACTGGTGAATTTTACACCGTGTTGCTCCATTACATTACTGGCACCACTGACCGACGTTGCTCCATAGTTACCATGTTTCACAACCGGAAAGCCGGCTCCGGCAACTGTGAAGCAGGAAGCTGTAGAAATATTGAATGTGTTTTTTCCGTCACCTCCGGTTCCTACGATATCAATCGGAGCGAAATCACTCAAATCGACCGGAATACGCATTTCCAACAGTGCGTCACGGAAACCGCATAATTCCTCTACGGAAATATTACGCATCAGAAAGACGGTGATGAGTGAGGCCACTTGCACATCGTTATATTTCCCTTGCGCGATGTTCTGTAGAATGGTGCGCGCTTCATCGCGTCCCAAATATTGATGTTCGAAAAGTTTGTATAGAATCTGTTTCATAAGTTTAATCGTTTAAGAAGTTTTTGATAATTTCTTTTCCTTGCGGAGTTAATACTGATTCGGGATGGAACTGAATACCATGTACATTATACGTTTTATGGCGGATTGCCATGATTTGTCCCTCCTGGCTTTCTGCTGTTATTTCCAGACAGTCCGGAAAACCTTCCCGGCTGACTACCCAGGAATGATATCTTCCGACAGGGATTTCTTTTCCTAATCCTTCAAAAAGCAGGTCCTGACGAATGATACTTACCGGAGTTTGTACGCCATGATATACTTCTTTGAGGTTTTCCAGACGTGCTCCGAAGGCTTCGCCGATAGCCTGATGACCCAAGCAGACCCCCAGAATGCTTTTGGTCGGAGCGTATCTCTTAATAATAGGTAGTAACAATCCGGCTTCTTCGGGTATGCCCGGTCCGGGAGACAGGATGATTTTATCAAAACGATCTACTTCATCAAGCTCTATCTGGTCGTTGCGGACTACTTCTACATCTGTAGCCCCTAATTCTTTCACTACATGCAGCAGGTTATAAGTGAAAGAGTCGTAGTTATCTAAAAGTAATATTTTCATTTTTATTGTCATTGTAAAATGGTTGTTCAAATACTATCTCTGCTTTTCTGCCTAAAGAAATAGAAGCGTTTAGGCAACGGGAATCTTTTTTCAGGCAACAGCAATTATTTTTTAGGCTGACTATTTGGGACGGTTAATTTTTTAATTTGACAGCTAAATCAATTGCTTTTTTCAGTGCTCCCAGTTTATTGTTCACCTCTTGCAGTTCGTATTCATCTTGGCTGCGTGCTACGATACCTCCTCCGGCCTGGAACCAGAGTTCGTTGTTGCGGCTTACAAAAGTACGGATGGTGATTGCTTGGTTTAATTCGCCATTCAATCCGATAAAACCGATACAACCACCGTAGGCTCCACGATTATGTGGCTCGATTTCACTGATTAACTGCATAGCGCGTACTTTGGGGGCACCGCTTAACGTACCGGCCGGGAATGTGTCAATAAACGTTTTTATTTTGTCTGCGCCTTCATTCAGCATACCGCTGACACGGCTTACCAAATGAATAACATGGCTATAATATTGCGGTTCCTTATAGAATACCACGCGTACGTCATGGCAATTACGTGAAAGATCGTTTCTAGCAAGATCAACCAGCATGACATGCTCTGCATTTTCTTTAGGGTCGGCCAGTAAAGCCTCTGTCAATTCGCGGTCTTTTACTGTGTCTCCCGTGCGACGGGTGGTTCCGGCAATCGGATCAATGTAGGCGCGGCCGTTTTCGATTTTGCAATGTGTTTCCGGCGAAGAACCAAAGATACGATATCCTCCGAAGTCGAAGTAGAAAAGATAAGGAGAAGGATTGATGCTGCGGAGTGCGCGATAAACTTTGAAATCATCTCCGGCGTATGGTTGGATAAATCTTCTGGAAAGCACGATTTGGAAAACATCTCCGCGCATACAGTGTGCGATTCCTTTGCGCACATTTGCTTTGTGCTCTTCGTCGGTGATGGGGCTGGTTACGGGGCCTGTTACAGAGAAATTGTAGGAAGCATAATTCCGGTTTTCGATGGCTGCTTCCAGTTCCGGCAAACCGCTTTCTTCTCCTTCGGACAACATTTCAACTAATGTCAGCTCATTTTTGAAATGATTGAAAACAATGACATACTTATATAATATGTATAGTAAATCCGGAGCATCGTTTTGCTCATCATGACTTTCTTTTACCGGGATGTGCTCGAAGTACTTCACGGCATTAAACGTCGTATATCCGTAAAGCCCGCATACATTCTTATTATCTCCGGTCACCTGGAACTGATTGATAAACCGGTTCATGGCCTTTTCTACATTGAATGTTTTTGTCAGCGGTTCTTCCGTACGGCTATTATCGGGATAGTTGGCAGTGACAATGCCACCGTTTACACCGATGCTTGCCAAGGGACAAAGGGCTATAAATGACAGGGAATTTTCTCCGGCATGATAATCGGAACTTTCCATTAATGCGGATTGAGGATACATGTCGCGCACTTTCAGATAAATGCTGACGGGAGTATGCATATCTCCGAGCACTTGTTTGCTATGGGTAGTATAATTAAATGTTTTCATTTCTATAATTGCTTGATTATTGATTGCGAATGATGGTTGACTAATTATTTATAGCTGTTCGTTAAACGACAAATAGGTTTCAATATCTTTGTCTCCTCGTCCCGAAACAGTCAATACAACGATATCTTCCGGCTTGAACTTCAATTTTTTCAAAGCTCCTAATGCATGGGCGGATTCCAATGCAGGGATAATACCTTCGAGTTTGGTAAGTTCGTAGGCGGCCTCTATCGCTTCGTCGTCGTTGATTGCCAATACGTTGGCACGGCTTTGGGCGGCAAGGTTAGCGTGTATCGGACCAATGCCCGGATAATCCAGTCCGGCGGAAATGGAGTATGGCTCCTCTATCTGTCCGTCCTCGTTTTGGATGACATAGGTACGTGCTCCGTGGATAATTCCCATTTTGCCGAGTTGGATGGTAGCGGCGGTCATTCCGGTCTCTATTCCTTTACCTCCCGCTTCCGCCAGGATAATGCCTACCCGTTCGTCATTGATATAATGATAAATCGTTCCGGCAGCATTACTTCCTCCTCCCACGCAGGCTATCAGATAATCCGGATAATCACGTCCTTCTTTTTCTTGCAGTTGCTTTTTGATTTCTTCGCTGATAACAGATTGCAGGCGTGCCACCATGTCAGGGTAGGGATGAGGGCCTACGGTAGATCCGATGATATAATAAGTGTCGGCAGGATGACAGCACCAGTCGCGGATCGCTTCGTTGGTTGCATCTTTCAGAGTCATGTTGCCGGAAGTAACGGGGATAACGGTAGCTCCCAACATTTTCATTTTCTCTACATTGATGTGCTGGCGTTCTACATCCGTCTTTCCCATATAAACGATACATTCCATATCCATCAATGCACAGACGGTAGCTGTTGCTACTCCATGTTGTCCGGCTCCGGTTTCGGCGATGATACGCTTCTTTCCCATGCGGCGTGCCAGTAAGATTTGTCCGATGGTATTGTTGATTTTGTGAGCACCTGTATGATTCAGGTCTTCCCGCTTCAGATACAATTTGCAACCGTATTTTTCAGAAAGGCGTTTGGCTAGATAGAGTGGGGAGGGACGTCCTACGTAGTCACGTAGCAACTGGTCGAATTCCTTTTTAAAATCTTCGCTTTCAATCACTTCGAGGTACTTATTCGTTAGTTCCTCAACACATTTGTGGAGGATTTCCGGTACGTAAGCACCGCCGAATTCTCCGTAATAGCCATCCTGGTCAACTAAAAAACTTTTCATAATCCTATATCTATTTTTATGTTATTATTGAATCTGTTTTGAAACGGGTAAATAAAAAGAGCCCTGTCGCAGGTTGCGACAGGGCTCTTTCAAATTTGTTATATCTTTAATGAGGTATATACATACGAGCACTGCTCCCTTACGACTGTCGGAGTTGTAACGGGCGCCACCACCAATATGTATTTACTAACATTGTTCTCATTGTCTTTTGTAATTTTATGGGGGCAAATATAGACACTTTGTTTGAAACAGCAAACAAAATATGACTTTTTTTCTCTTTTGCCTTCATTTTTCTGATATAGAACAATTTTCAACCTGAACTGTTCTTATAAATATTGAATATTTAAACAAAAACAATTATGAAACAGAGAAAAGTTTTAGTAGGTATCGCTATTGCCATTTTCATTATATTATTATTGTATTGGTTATTGGTAGCAGAGGATATGAAACCCTGGTTGTCGGCTATGGTTCCTTCCGTGGCACAACAATTCTTTGCTTGATTCTGACAGGCTTCGGATAAATCATGTATCTTTGCAAGGATAGTGACTAATAACCAAAATAATAACAATAGACTAAGATATGGAAAATTTTATTTTTCAAAATCCCGTGAAACTAATCATGGGAAAAGGGATGATTGCCCGGCTGGCTAAAGAAATACCGTCCGACAAACGTATTATGATTACTTTTGGCGGCGGAAGCGTGAAGAAAAACGGAGTGTACGATCAGGTAAAGGAAGCATTGAAGGACCATTTTACGGTAGAATTCTGGGGAATCGAACCCAATCCTGCCATCGAAACTCTCCGTAAAGCGATTGCTTTGGGAAAAGAAGAGAAAGTGGATTATTTGCTGGCTGTTGGTGGCGGTTCTGTTATTGACGGTACGAAATTGATTTCCGCAGGAATCCTGTATGATGGTGATGCCTGGGATTTAGTACTTGCCGGACGCCCGGTAACTCATACTGTACCTCTTTCCACTGTATTGACTTTGCCTGCTACCGGTTCGGAAATGAATAACGGAGCAGTTATTTCCCGTCGCGAAACGAAAGAGAAATATCCTTTTTATGCCAACTATCCAATCTTCTCTATTCTTGATCCGGAAGTAACTTTTACCTTGCCACCTCATCAGGTAGCTTGTGGATTGGCTGATACCTATGTTCATGTGATGGAGCAATATATGACTACTTCCGGACAGAGTCGCGTTATGGACCGTTGGGCAGAAGGTATTCTGCAAACTCTGGTGGAGATTGCTCCGAAAATTCGTGAAAACCAGCATGATTATCAACTGATGGCTGATTTTATGCTTTCGGCTACAATGGCATTGAATGGATTTATTGCTATGGGAGTGTCTCAAGACTGGGCTACTCACATGATCGGGCATGAAATTACTGCTTTGCACGGATTGACACATGGCCATACGTTAGCCATTGTTCTTCCTGCCACGTTGCAAGTGCTTCATGAAGAAAAAGGGGATAAGCTTTTGCAGTATGGTGAAAGAGTTTGGGGAATTACTTCCGGTACAAGAGAAGAGCGGATTGATGAAGCAATTTGCCGTACCGAAGAATTTTTCCGTTCACTGGGACTGACTACACGTTTGCATGAAGAGAACATCGGACAGGAAACTATTCTGGAAATCGAACGCCGCTTCAATGAACGTGGTGCTAAATATGGTGAGAATGGAAATGTAACAGGTGCTGTTGCTCGTAGAATATTAGAGACTGCACTTTAGGCACACTCTTACATGAAGTTTATAGAATAAGAAGGTTTCCGAAAGATCCTTCTTGCTAAATAAAATGTGTACCCTAAAAGTTGGATATAAAACTTTTGGGGTACATTTCATTAGTAGTGGTAATAATGTAAAGTAGCGGGGCAGTATTATCATCTTACAGGGTATACTTCATAATCAGTAGCAGTAAAAAGAGTGATTTTATAAATCCAAGGCTTTTCGGTATTCTGCTTACTATTTCTCAATTTTCTCTGTTCTTGGAATTTTGAACCAGAAACAAGAACCTTCTCCTTCTTTAGATTCCGCTCCGATAACTCCTCCCAGCCGCTCTACTATGACACGGCAGATGGCTAGTCCGAGACCTGTTCCTTTAATAAACGAATTCAGTTTGACGAAACGTTCGAACACCTTGTCTATTTTGTCAGCAGGAATTCCGATACCTGTATCTTTTACATAAAAGTATATTTCATCACTTGCTTCTTCAATCCGGTATCCCATTTCGATAGAACCTTTGGAAGTGAATTTTAAGGCATTGTTTGTAAAGTTGATGATAACCTGTGATAAGCGTATGCGGTCTGTATTAATAATACATTGATTTGCTCTCTCTGTGAATACGATTTGTACGTCCGGTGAAGAGTTTTTTTCTTGCATTTGTCTGCAAATACCTTCCATCAGTTCATTAATGTCAGTTTGCGCAAATGTGAATTCCATAGTACCGGCTTCGATTTTGGAAAGATCCAGAATATCGTCTATCAGTTGCAATAATAAGATATTGTTGCTGGAGATTATTTTCACGAACTCCTGTTTCTCTTCTTCCTCCTCTGTCTGACAAACCATTTCGGAAAATCCTACAATTGCGTTTAGTGGGGTTCGTATTTCATGGCTCATATTAGCGAGAAAGGCAGATTTTAGTCGATTGGATTCTTCGGCTTTTTCCTTTGCCTCTTGCAACATTCTGTTCATTTTTAGTTTTTCTGTGATGTTTTCAAAACGAAGTAATCCGCCAATAATTTCAGTTTCTTTTTCGTCGCCAAAAACGGGAGTTGCGGTCACTTCAAAATCTACATCGTCTACTCTGATTGTATGTCGGATTATTTTGCCTTGTTCGATTGCTTTCTTGAAAGCACATTGTCCACATGGTTCATTACGAAGTGCACTGGTCTGATAGCAAATTTTTCCCGGTATGTATCGTCTTCCTTTTACCAGGCTGGCGATTTGTCTTGTTTCTTCCCATTGCACCCGGTAATTTTTATCAATATAGATAAGCCCGAAGTCAATACTTTTTAGAGCTAGTTTCTGCTTCTTCAATGCTTTTTCCAGTTCTTCTTTGGCTGCAACCAATTCTCTTTCATAATTCTTGAGTTGAGTGATCTCCCATCGGGTTGCGAGCAGCCATCTTTTTTCCCCTTCCCATGAAATAATTGATTTTACAGCAATCGTATCATGGGTGATTCCATCGGGAGTGATATATTTTTCTTCTTTGCGGTATACTTTGCCTTCTTGTACGAGTTCTTTGTCGATATTCCGGTATTTTTCTCCTCTTTCTTCTCCGTATATTTCGTAGTCAGTATGTCCGATGGCTTCTTCACTACTGATACCGGATTGAACGGCTGATTCTTTATTCCAGTAATAGTATCGGAAATCATTCGTAATGTCTTTTACAATGATAGGAAAAGGAAGATTGTCGAGAATATCAAAAGAAAAACGATAGGAATGATTGGTCTTTTTAATCGTTTTGTGTAATTTGTGGATTCTATATAATAAAATGCTGATGATAAGGAGTAAAATAATTACCAGTAAATAATTATAACCCCAAGGTACTTCACCAATCCAGAAAATTAACAAAATATTGTTTGCCATAAAATGTTTGATATAAATAGGGTGTAAAGATATGAATTGTTCTTTAACCATCAAAAAGATAATACATAAATCTATTATTTTTCAATGTTACATTGTGAGATGTAATAAAATATAATGTGTTGCATGTGGGTGTATGGTATCTTATAATTCCTATATAGTATGATATTTAGAATGATGTTGAATCTTTTTTTAGAGGTAAAATGTATTAAAATATTAAATGATGTCTCATGAACTAAAATCATTTCTAATTTGTTTTAATAACGCTGGAGTATTTTCTATTTTTGTTCACCTAAATTAGTTTTGATAGAGTCAAAATAAAACAATCATTTAATTACGTATGCTAATAACCATTATTATTCTCGTTCTTTCGGCTGTCTTTTTCGTGAACGGCAAGGTTCGTTCGGATATTGTGGCGCTATGTGCGCTGATAGCCTTACTTGTTTTTCAGATATTAACTCCTGACGAGGCACTCTCCGGTTTTTCCAATTCGGTAGTCATTATGATGATCGGATTGTTTGTTGTAGGAGGGGCTATTTTCCAGACGGGACTGGCAAAAATGATTAGTTCCCGAATTCTTAAACTTGCGGGAACCAGTGAGATCCGGTTGTTTCTATTGGTGATGTTGGTGACTTCTGTCATTGGCGCGTTTGTCAGTAACACAGGTACGGTGGCATTGATGCTTCCTATTGTTGTTAGTCTGGCGATGAGTGCCGGCATGAATCCCAGCAGGCTGTTGATGCCGTTGGCTTTTGCAAGTAGTATGGGAGGTATGATGACTCTGATTGGTACTCCGCCGAACCTTGTGATACAGAATACGTTGACTTCCGCCGGACTTGAGCCGCTTTCTTTCTTCTCTTTCCTGCCTGTCGGCATTGTCTGTGTAATTGTCGGTACACTGGTTCTGATGCCGCTTAGTAAATGGTTTCTTTCTAAAAAAGGACAGAAAGATGATAATAAACGTTCGGGCAAGTCATTGAAACAGTTGGTTAATGAATATGGACTTTCCAGTAATTTGTTTCGTTTACAGGTGATAAAAGATTCAAGGCTTTTGGGGAAGACAATTATTGATCTGGATATTCGCCGTAAATATGGTTTGAATATTATGGAAGTTCGTCGTGGTGATGCATCGCAACATCGTTTTCTGAAAACGATTACTCAAAAGTTTGCTGCACCGGACACGATGTTAGAAGTAGAGGATATTTTGTATGTGACTGGAGACTTTGATAAGGTGCAACTCTTTGCGGAAGATTACCTGTTGGAGATCTTGGGCGACCATGCAACGGAAGAAACAAAAAGTACGACTAATTCGCTTGATTTTTATGATATCGGTATTGCTGAAATAGTATTGATGCCATCTTCTAATTTGATAAACCAGACAATTAAAGCAGCTGGTTTCCGTGATAAGTTTAATGTGAACGTATTGGGGGTTCGTCGTAAAAAGGAATATTTATTGCAAGATTTGGGGAATGAGCGTATTCATAGTGGTGACGTGCTTTTGGTGCAAGGAACATGGAATAATATAGCCCGTCTTAGCAAGGAAGATGCTGATTGGGTTGTTTTGGGACAACCTTTGGCGGAAGCGGCTAAAGTTACGTTAGATTATAAAGCTCCGGTAGCAGCTGCTATTATGGTGTTAATGGTGGCAATGATGGTTTTTGATTTCATTCCGGTAGCTCCGGTTACAGCCGTTATGATAGCGGGTATATTGATGGTACTTACGGGATGTTTCCGCAATGTGGAAGCGGCTTATAAAACGATCAACTGGGAAAGTATTGTATTGATTGCTGCCATGCTCCCTATGTCTCTGGCATTGGAGAAAACGGGAGCTTCGGAATATATTTCCAATACATTGGTGAACGGTTTGGGATCATATGGACCGATTGCATTGATGGCAGGTATTTATTTTACGACTTCGTTGATGACGATGTTTATTAGTAATACGGCTACCGCTGTTTTGCTTGCTCCGATTGCTTTGCAAAGTGCCATACAGATTGGAGTCAGTCCGGTTCCTTTCTTGTTTGCCGTGACGGTAGGTGCAAGTATGTGTTTTGCTTCTCCGTTTTCTACACCGCCTAATGCCTTGGTGATGCCTGCCGGACAATATACCTTTATGGATTATGTAAAAGTAGGATTGCCATTGCAGATTATTATGGGAATCGTGATGATTTTTGTATTGCCATTGATTTTCCCCTTTTAGTCTTTGATTTTTATCTTGTCAATGGGGGAGATGAAAGAAATAGAGATTTGTAGCGCTGAATCTTTGTCTTTTTATGAAGAGTTGCATATTTCCATGCAACTCTTTTTTTGCTGTATACTATTGAATAAATAGTATTAAAATTTTAATATTCAACGATATAACTAACTGTCTTCTAATATAAATAATTAGAGTGAGGCGCTTTAAAAGATGTTAACTGCAAATCGGAAAATGCAATGTAATCTGTATAATGTTTATAAATACAATTATCTTTGTGCGTCATTGCTGATTATTGATTAGTAGTGATTTATGTTTTTCGCAAATAAAACAAACTAAAGCATTAAAAGATTATGAAACAGAACATTGCAAAAGTATTCACTTTCTCGTTGTTGGCGTCTTCCATCAGTTTTATCAGTTGTGTTGATAATGAGAAAAATCTGTTTGATGCAGATCAACTGAAGCAAATTTACGAAGAAACTTTTCCTGTAAAAAACATCGATCCTGATGGTGATTGGACAATGTCACGAAGTGTGACAGCGCATGTGTCAGTTAATGGAGATCAGGGAGTAGATTATAAGATACAAATATTTGATGCCGATCCATTAAGTCCGGGAAGTACAGCAAAACTCTTAGTGGAAGGAACTGTCAATCAAAGTACGACTTTGAATGTGGTGATGGATTGTGCAACAGCGCTTGATAAGGTGTTTGTTGCACGCATAGATGAGCACAAACGCTATCTGGTTCAACCAACAGCGATTGAAAATGGCACAGTGACAGCGCATTTTGGAGACAAAGGTACGCCAACACGTTCTATATCACGAGCTGTGACGACTAGTATACCAGTCATGGAAGCTCCTTATACAGCCGATTTTATTAGTGCTAAAAAGGCAATTTCTACTGTCATTCAGGCTAATTGGGA
>OLIS01002501.1_pt1 | contig 11793 bp, 5 predicted proteins | sample 1601351 | NCBI WGS metagenome assembly OLIS01 (sample SAMEA2452122, study PRJEB22498) | human gut metagenome | biome: human feces; feature: human gut; material: feces | place: Australia | collected 2012
TAGCAAATTAAAAGATATGCAAGATACACTACCCATCCATTTTGCTCCGCTGCAAGGTTACACCGAAGCAATTTACCGCAATGCACATGACGCCTTCTTCGGCGGTGTAGACACCTATTATACTCCGTTTGTACGATTGGAAAAAGGGAACTTTCGCCGCAGAGATGTCCGGGGAATCGAACCCGAGAACAATGGGGTACCCCACCTGATTCCTCAGTTGATAGCCTCGTCGGCAGAGAAAGCAGAAGTGATTTTATCCCTTTTCATCGAAAAAGGATATCAGGAAGTAGATATAAACCTAGGCTGTCCGTTCCCGCTTCTGGCGAAACGTCATAACGGCTCCGGCATTCTTCCTTATCCCGAAGAGGTGAAAGCATTGCTCAGCATTGTCACCCGATATCCGCAGATCAGCTTCTCCGTCAAAATGAGACTGGGATGGGAACAGCCGGATGAATGCCTGGCACTCGCCCCCATACTGAATGACCTGCCTCTGCGCCAGATCACCATGCACCCCCGTCTGGGCAAACAAGGTTACAAAGGAGAAGTTGACTTGCAAGGATTCTCAGCTTTCCGGGAGGTCTGCCGACTTCCGCTTGTCTACAATGGAGACATTCATAATTTGGAAGATATTCAACGCATCAGCGCACAATTCCCCTCCCTGGCGGGAATCATGATAGGACGCGGACTACTGGCAAATCCGGCCTTAGCACTGGAATACAAAGAAAACCGTACGCTTGCGCCCGATGAAATGAGGGATAGACTGAAATCCATGCACAAAAGCGTGTACAACAATTACGACGTGCTATTGGAAGGAGGAGAGGGACAGCTACTGACTAAAATGAAGACTTTTTGGGAATACCTGGCACCCCAAGCCGACAGAAAAGTACTGAAAGCGATTCATAAAAGTACGAATATCAGCAAATATTATCAGGCTGTCGGTGCCTTTTTTAATCAACGGTAGATTGATAATCAGTTATTTTATGTAATTTTGCGCCCGTTTATTAACAAGCACATTATGAAAAAATACATTCTATTATCTCTCTGCTTGATGACACTATCAAGTAGTTTCGCACAATTAAAGGATTTTAAATTCAAATTCTACGGACAGATTCGCACGGACTTCTACTATAACAGCCGTGCCAACGAGGAAACTGTAGACGGATTGTTCTACATGTATCCCAAAGATGAATTGCTCGACGGCAATGGTGAAGACCTGAACGCTACATCGAACAGTAATTTCTATACATTATATTCCCGTTTGGGACTGGATGTGGCAGGCCCGAAGTTGGGAACAGCCAAGACATCCGCCAAAGTGGAAGCGGACTTCCGCGGGTCGGGAACTTCTTACTCCACCATTCGTCTGCGCCATGCATACTTTAATCTGGACTGGGGAAAGTCGGCTGTGCTGGTAGGTCAGACATGGCATCCGTTGTTCGGTGATGTTTCTCCTCAGATTCTTAATCTTTCCGTAGGAGCACCGTTCCAGCCGTTCAGCCGTGCACCGCAGATTCGTTATCGCTTCAACAACAAACACCTTCAGTTGACCGGAGCATTGGTATGGCAGTCTCAGTATCTGTCACAAGGACCTGCCGGTAAAAGTCAGGAATACATAAAGAAGAGCAATATCCCTGAGATTTATGTCGGAGCAGATTACAAAAACGGAGGATTTCTGGCGGGTGCCGGCATTGAAATGATTTCATTAAAGCCACGTACTCAATCTTCATGGGAAGAAACGACGCTTGATCCGACCACCAATAGTACTATATCAATCCCACATACGTACAAAGTAGACGAACGTATCACTACCCTCTCTTATGAGGCCCATGTAAAATATACCAATAAAAATTGGTTCATCGGCGCCAAAAGCGTATTAGGTTCCAACCTGACACAAGCATCCGGTTTGGGAGGATTTGGAATTAAGCACATAGACAACAAGACAAAAGAACAGGAGTACACTCCGATACGCTTCTCCAGTTCCTGGCTGAATGTAGTCTACGGACAAAAATGGAAACCGGGAATCTTTGTAGGATACGCCAAAAACTTAGGAACAAGCGACGAATTAGTCTCTGAGAAACTCTATGGAACAGGAACCAACCTCGATAAACTGGTAACTGCCGGAGCTGAACTTACCTACAACGTTCCTCACTGGAAGTTCGGAGTTGAGTATACATTGAGTTCGGCATGGTACGGCAAGCTGGATAAATCGGATGGTAAAATCATAGACACCCACTCCGTCAGCAACAACCGTATTGTAGCAGTCGCTATGTTCATGTTCTAATTTGCAGAAGATCATTCAACAGAATTTAAGTTCCTACATCATTTTAAGGCCGACTAAAAAGTCGGTGGTATCTTAAATCTCCTCCTTCGGGAAGGGAATTAATGATACTATTGACTTATTAGTCAGTCTCAATTTGTTTCAAAAAGTTTCAGACGCTTGAAACTTTTAGTTTCAAAGGTTGAAACCATTGGTTTCATTACTTGAAACTAAAGGTTTCAAGGCATGAAACCAAAAGTTTCGCCCCATGAAACAATCAGGAGAAATACTCGATTCGGATGATTTGACCGCCCGATCCGATTAACTCAACCGTATCAGTTGTTTCAATTGCCCTGTTCTTTTAGGAAGCATTAAATCATTTATTAGTCAATAATGGATGATCTCTCAGTCATTAATAGCTGATTTCTCAATTATTAATGGCTGAGAGATCAAACGTTAACAGTTGAGAAATCAGCTATTAACATCCTGTAAGTCAAAAGATAACATTGTATAAATGAGACAGATCAGGATGAGACAGAGTGAGAGCAACCGTTTGCTCTCATACCTGCCACCACAGTTGCTACCACACCGAAAACCACGATGAATAAAAGGATACAGACCATTTGTTAGAGCATGAGAGCAAAACGGCTATCAAATCACTGTGGAGAGCCTGACCGATATGTAGGCTCCTCAGCTTTCATTGCTGCTATTACAGCAGATTCCTTTGGCCGTAAATGCTCTGGGGGGATCTGATTATTCAGATAGCATACCACAGAACAAAAGATTATTTCTCCAGTTCTACCTCATAGCTGGCTCCATCCTTACAGAGAAAGCGGAGTACCGTTTGTTTTTTATCCTCGGATACCACCTTGCAGTAAGGGGTCTCCACTACCTTCCACCTGCCTTTCAGAGTCACCGTCACAGGAATCTCACCGCTTTCATTGTCAATCCACGGGCGGGAATAGATGCTGCGCTCCATACGTTTTCCGTCTTTATCGAAAGCCTCATCACTCGGACCACGATACAATGCCAAATCCGGTTGAGCTACAGTCAATAATACTTTATCAGCAGATTCCTTACGGACCATCACTAAGCAGGACGTATCCGTACGCTGCAACAATCCACCGGGAAGCAGTGACTGGGGAGTTTCAAAAAGCACATAAGAAGTTATCCTGTCCGAAGGCGATTCAAGGATATGTGCATTCCGGTCTTGCTGTAATACGCTGTAGGCAGGCTTCTTTGCAAAGGCAGTCATCGTCTTCCGGTCGGTTCCCGGCAGAATGGCATATTCGTAGCTTCCCGCTTTCGGTGCTTTCCCATGGTCGATAATCAATGATACCCAGTCTCCTTTCGTTTCTTTGCCTGTATCCTGCATACGGGAGTATTGCGGAAAGTTTTTCTCGAATCTTGCAGCAACCGGCACATAATATCCGGTACCCAGATGATCCATCCATACTTTTCCTTCACCCGCATTATTCTTCCAATAGTCATGTGCCGCTTTATCTGTCACCGCCAGTTGGAAGATGGTCGTCTCCGTTGGATAATCCGTGTTTGTATTCTCGATATCCGAGCCTAGACAAACGATCATTCCATCGATGAAATGGAAGGATTTTCGCGCACGATGCGTTCCGTTATACTTATCGTGTTCGTGCAGTTTCATTCCGAAGTTACCATTCATCTTTCCTTGTGACAGGCCGCCGGCAAAGGCTTCATCCGAATAAAGCATCTCTTCCATTCCGGAGAATGTATCTACATTCAGCACGTTGGCTTTGAGCAGGTCCAGCGGGAGATGGATGGAAGTCACTCCCGGAATACGGTTCCAGTCGAAACCTTCCTGCTGCCATCCGCTGGTGGCGGGAGTCACTGTCTGTCCCGGAGGTGCTGTCAGTATCTGGAGACTTCCATGTGCCAGATAACGTCCATAGAGGTTGTGTCCCAGATAATGTTCGGCTGCCCAAAGGTAGCGTGAATGTCCGCGTGCCACAGCCGACCAGTTTTCACGCCGTTGCACAGATACACAGCCATAGCCTAGCGAGAGATTACCCTGCGGATCGGGTTCGGCACGAAAACCGTTCTCTACCAGTCGTTTGGCAATCTTACGCTCCTGAGCGTTCGAAACTTTCGGCATATATTCCGGTGCCTGTTCCGCAGAAGAGGAATCGGAAGATACGAGACGCAGGTAGGCGGATGCCATCTCTTTATCAAAATCGCCCTTTCCATCGGGAGTTCCGGCAATTGCCATTATCGCATAGTGCATGGGAACTAATTTCCCCTTTCCATCGGGATGGCGCCCGGACATAGACAAGGGAAAGTTCAGTTTATTGCAGTAGAAACGCATGGCAAGCAGGACATCTTTGACTGTCCGGTGTGCCAATTCGGAAACGGCAAGGCTTGTCCGACTGAAAAGATATATCATATTCGTTGCCCCGTCCAGTCCTCCAACGGCATAGGCAGGATAGTTATTACGGTGATGGAAAGCTCCTCCGTCCACTTTGAAAGAACCGGCCAGTCCCGGTGCAGGACGGCAACCGTAGTCAATCCATCGGGAGAAGGATTTCAAGTATTGCAGCTTCTCCGGTGTGTCTTCCATCATCAGAATGCTTGCGATACGCCCGGTGGTTTGTGTATTGAAAGAATCCATGTCGATTCCGTTGCCTTCCGGCTTGGGATATACTTCGTTGGTGATGGCATACCAACGCAACGTACGCTCCGCTTCGAGCAGTTTTCCTTCTTCCCGCAATACATCTTTCATCAGGAAATAAGCCGGATAAAGTCCGCGCACGCTATATCCGTAATGATGAATATTGCCCCAGCAACTACCGTAAGCCACTCCCTGATCGGTGATATGGTCGTACATCGCAAGAAATTTCCGCCTCATCTCCTTGCGGATCGGTGATCCTGCCTCACTGTTATTGTAAGCCACGGCAATCCGTTTCATTAAGTCAAAATAGGCACGCATCTCTATTCCCATCTTGGTCAGCATATCCTTGTCCCAGTCCGGAATCATCCGTTCGTAGGCTTCGGAAGCACGCACCATGAAAACGGGCACTCCGGACACTTGCCCGTCCTTATAGGTTATCTGATAGAGGTCGTATTTCTTACGGATGGTTTCGGCTTCTTTCTCCGTCACCTTCCCTTTGGTATAGATCATGTCACGGAAACGCTTTTCCAGCAGTTTCATTTCCTGCCGCTGCTTGTCGCTTACGGGAGTCAGTTCGATGTCCGGTTTCAGGAGGGAGTGTTTGTAGAGTACCAGCCAGTGATTGGTAGTGCCGGCATTGACAAAGGGGACTTGCAGATCGGCTGTCTGCTGGCGGGCATCTACCTTTGTCGCAGTGATCAGATGATCGATGAAAAGGCGTCCTTTTGCATCGGGAGCCACGATGCGGAGCTCGTTCATTCCTTCTTCCGGCGTGCCTTGCATATCGCGTTCATAGCAGACCCATGCCGCACGCCAGCCTTTGAAATTGATGCCGAAAGGGAAAGAAACGCACTTACGGCCGTCTTTCAGAAATTCAAACTCGATAGCAGCGTCCTGAGGCTGCTCATTGTATATCCATACGATGAAAGCGGAAAGATACAGGTCTTTCCCTGTCGGGTCCTTCTTTTCAAACTTCAGGTCTTTCCGGAGTTCCAGTCTCCCGTTCGGTTCGAAGGTCCATTCCAACGAATGTTTTCCGTCTTTATAATGTGCACCGGATATGCCCAACCGAGACTGAACACCGGTTATACAGGCAGGTAACTGCGGCTCTTCAAAAGAGAACATCCGCTCATCCGTAACTATCTGCGCATTGAGGAATGCCGGACAGAGAAAAGACAATATCAGCATTGTCACTGACAGAGTAAAAGATTGCTTTATCATAGAATATATCGTTTTAGGTCCGATGGTAAATCGGTTTATCATTAGCCGGTATTTACAGAGAAGATTACCTGTTCATCTCCCGAATGCAAAGAAACCCCTCTTTTGTTGGAAAGAGGGGTTCAAATCGTACAAAATAGTTCAAATTATGTGCTATATCTTATAGATAATGACCGATATGCTCTCTGCCGGTCCTGCTTTTAAGGGTGAAGTTCTTTAAAAGCCGCATTCTCTTCCTGCACGTGCTGAATGGTTTGTTTCAGCTCTGCAATCGGCAAATCATATCCATACCAGCCGGTATAACAATCTACTACATACCATTTTCCATCGGGCAGCAATTCGAACTCCACACGTAAGTCGATCTCCGATTCTTCGTATCCCGCCTCAAATACCTTATGCGCCGGTTCGTTCAGCGTAAACTTAGATACATAAACACCGCCCTCTTCCTGAGTGATACGTTCTTCTTTCAGCGTTTCACTGTCCAGCAACGGCCACTTTTCCTTCGTAAAAGGGAACGTTTTCTCAGTTTCCCCGTCATCCGCCAATAAAGTAACCGGCGTTTTCAACGGAAACTTGACACGAGTATACTGAAACGCCGCACTGGAAGTAAACTTATCCAGAAACGACTTGAAATCTTCTCCTGTCTGTGCTGCTTCACTTTCTACTTTCGCCCTGGAGCTATTGCCACAGGAAATAAATGAAATACCTGCCAGCAATGACATGACCATCAAACAGCATGCAAACTTCTTAGCTCTCATAACACGATATAAATTAAGAGTTTAAAATAACGCTGCAAAGATAATGACAAGTTCAATATCTTGATACGAATCGGGAAGAAAATAGTTAAACTACTACAAATAATAGACTTACCACACCTCATTATTCCGGTATTAAAATACCTTTGTCATAAATCGAAATACTAACTTAAATAAAAACACACATGAGACCCCCCTACTGTTTTCTCCTGATAGGTCTTTTGCTTTTATGCAGTACACAGACTATCGCTTTCGCCCAATCCGGCACTTATCAGACAATTCCCGAATCTTTGCGAGGTTACTGGCAATTTAAAGCAGACAATGTGTCTGACTGGAACGGTCCGCTCATCGGAGAGAATTTCGTAGAGAACTATTATGTCGTTTTTTATGCCGAACAGATAAAACAGGAAGCTGACGGCAGCTACTTCTTCCATTTACGCAATCAGAAAGGAGATACGACGGAATTCCGTATCACACCTACCGGCAATGACGCCGCCACCATCTGGTACAAAGGCTGGAAAGAGCCGAAGAACTGTATCCGCAAGCAAGTCCCCGACCACACGGAACCGCTCACTCCCCTTACATTGCCCGACCGTGTTTATCAGAAATGGGTGAAAGGATTATCCGGAAAAGTAATCTACGAATTCACCCGTGACGGAAAACTGCTCTATGACGGAAAAACATGGGATATCTTATCGGCCGGATATTTTCTCAATAAAGAATATCGGCTGCTCGTCAAAAGCGGAGAATCATACAAACTGCTTTACCTTAGCTTCCCCCTGCCGAAAACAATGAACGTAGCCGCTGAACTGCAAAATGAAAAAGTCTCTCCCATCGCCTCACGCCCTGAAATATATGCTTTCGCCGGATGTTGGATAAATCAAGCGACCGGAGACTGGCGCATCGGATTCTTCGAAGACTTTGCTGTCTACCAATGTCAATTTTGGGATTATGAGTCGATAAGCATCCAAAAGAATCGAACCACCATCATCCTGAAAAATGGAACGGAACAACTGAAAGTGCGTTTAACTCGTAAAGATGAAACATCCTGCACCCTGTCTGTCGGAAAAGAAAAGGCACAGACATATGTTCTTTGTAACGACAAGTATCTACCCGATTATCCGGTAGCTGACACCACTCCTTTCGTCGACAATGGTTATCAAACGGATAGCGTGACTCTCATCGGATACCTGCGTAACCTGCCTTCGACACGTCCTTTCGAAGTTTCCGTGCCGGATATGATCACCGATAGAGAAGAAAAATATACCACCGCCATCGACTCACTGGGAAGATTTACCCTCCGTTTCCCTGTATTGAACAGCCACAACGTATTCATCGATTGGGGACGTACCACTATCTGGACATCCGTAGAGCCGGGAGAGACCTATTTCCTCTATGTGGACTTCGCTGACAAAAAGAAATTAGTGATGGGAGAAAAGGCACGTATCCTCAACGAACTGCTGAGCCACGAAGGACTCAGTGAATATATCGGCTACGACGAAGGGAAAAAGATGGGTAATATGGAATATTTGCAAAAGACGCAGGATATCATCCGTCATAAATCAGAATATCGCGCAAAGATGCTCAATGATCATCCGTTTCTCTCGCACAAATTCCGCTATTACACAGAACAGGAAATCCGCTACAACGCTGCACGCGACCTGATGCAACGCCGCTTTTCGGTAGACCGTAACAAGCAGGAGCATCTGCAACCGGAATTTATGAGTTATGTAGACTCGGCACTATATCCCCGTCCGGTAGAGCCTTATACGCTTCTCAGAGATTATGGTTCTTTCCTGCGGGATTACGTCGGATACATAACGGACATTGCTCCCGCTTCTTCAAACAGATTGACCGTAACTCCTCAAAAGATGGAAATGCTCTATCTTAAATTTGAAAGGGACGGAAAGATTCAGCTATCACAAGAAGAAAAAGACGCATTACACGCCTTCAGTAACTTCGAAAAAGAAATTGAAAAAATGAAAGCTGCGAATACTGCTGACTCGCTGACAATGGCTGCCTACAACAAAAAGATGGAACCGAGCATCAAAACAATACAGAGCCTCGTAGGCAGAGACGAAATTTTCAATGACTATATGATGGGAAACTTGCTCGCCAATTCCATCAATCGTACCCTTGCTATCATTGACTCCCTGCAAATGGACGAAAAATTAAAGGAGATACTAAAGGCAAATTGCTATTATGAGATGTTGCAGCAGACTCACAAAGAATTGCCGGACAGCCTCATCAGTAAATTCAAAGCAGAAGTTTCTAATCCTTCCCTACAGGCTTATGTATTAAACCAACAAGGGATATACGAAGAAATATCCCATAAGGCCATCGAATATCCCGAAAGCCTGATGCCTAACGAACCTCTGGCAGAGATCACAGACGGAGAACAATTATTCCACAAAATCATCGAGCCTTATAAAGGGAAAGTGGTTTATCTGGATGTATGGGGCACCTGGTGCGGTCCGTGCAAGGACATGATGCAATATGCAGGAAGTGCCAAGAAGCTATTTGAGGGAAAAGACGTGATATTCTTGTATCTCTGCAACCATTCCTCGGACAAATCGTGGAAAAATATTATCAAGGAATATGGACTGACCGGCAAAATTGCCGTCCACTATAACCTGCCCGATGAGCAGCAAAGGGCTATTGAGAAGTTCCTGCAGGTTCGCTCCTTCCCCACCTATATATTGATAGACAAGGAAGGAAACATCGTAGACCGGAAAGCTCCCAGACCGAATAAGAGTGATGACCTTCTTAATGCAGTCTATAAGTTATTAGAGAAATAAACGACTCATTTCTTCCGCAAATACTCGTATCCGAAACGGCAAAAGAGACATTTCCGTTTATCACAATACTCTTTGCGGAGCTGTATCAATGCCTGGCTATCTGCCGCCGAACCGACCGGTAGCCCGGCATCTCCCCACGACCGGATAATATGATTATTCTCCGCTTTCAACTCTTCCAGAAAACGTCCGGCACGATCGCACATACGCTCGTCGGTTCTATGCAGACCATAAGCATATAAGAAAGGAACAACAGTATTAATCACAATCAAGTCCTGTGACCTCTCTCCCATCGATTTCTCTTTTTGCGAAGAAGACCGGCCGAATATATAATGATTATCCCAATAAGCAGAAGCATGAGTAGACAGTAGTTGACGCACTTCCGGCAAGGTTTCTGCCTCCATCATCTGCGAAAAAAGCTTATCAACTTTCTGATACAAGTAGGCCAACTGTGCTAACCGGATATGGGGGAAGTTTTCCGGACGAAGCCTCAAAAAACGCCATAAACCGGCATCCATCACCTGAGTTATTTCAAACTTCCGTTGCAGATAGCGAAATTCTTTACGAAGCCGGAGACTATACTCATCTTCCTGCTCCTTCTTTAAAAACGCCTCCTCCAGCAAACCGGCCTGCCCGAAGAAAAAAGCCTCTATCTGAAACAGATCATTCCGATGCTTGTCTATCGCCCGGAACGGAAGCAGTCCTGCCCACGTCTCAAAAGCATCGCCATTCAAGCCGAAACCGAAATTACGGGCAAGAGTGATAAAGAAGGCATCTTCCCAATGACGGCCACATCGTTCCAGCCGGTCGGCAATTTGCCTTGCTTTTTGCTCCAGTCGTTCGGTCTGAAGAGCCGTCAGCCAGGAGTGAATCGTTAATTTGGATAAGGACCCTATGATGGAGTAGCAGGCAGGATATTGGTCGGCAATGCAGAGTTCATGATAATGGGTTTGTACATTCTCGGGACAGGTCAATAGCAGTTGGGGGATTTGCTCACCGTTGGAACGGGTTACTTCGGCGTCTGCCTCGGCCACCACATGCAAAATCACAGAATCGTATGCTTTATCATGGTCGTGACCGTGACGGTACCAGTCTGAAGAATGAGTATGTATCTCTATATTTCCCACCCACAATGTACCGTCTATCTTCAGCTTCGCATTAAAGAAGTCGGGACCGGCATCAGGGTTCTGCAGTCCGGAATCGATAATTTCTACCAGTAAGCCTTTGGTGGTTTGCAGTATTTTGAGAGGGAATAATTTATGTTTCCACACATAGTGGAGAAGGTGTTCCATGTTAACAGAAAGTTAATGTGCACTGCAAATGTAATAAAAATCTTATCTTTGCGACTATTATTTTGAATATAAGTCAGAAAACAATGAAAATAGCGTTGATCGGTTATGGAAAAATGGGCAAGGAACTTGAAAAGGCAGCCCTTAGTCGCGGACACGAAATTGTCTGCATTATTGATGTTGATAATCAGGAAGACTTTGAGTCGGAAGCATTCAAGTCCGCCGACGTAGCCATTGAGTTCACCAATCCGATGGTAGCCTACAGCAATTATATGAAAGCTTTCAAAGCCGGAGTCAAATTAGTATCAGGCAGTACAGGATGGATGGCGGAACATGGCGAAGAAATCAAAAAGCTATGTACCGAAGGAGGAAAAACCCTTTTCTGGTCGTCCAACTTCAGTCTTGGAGTAGCCATCTTCTCATCTGTCAACAAGTATCTGGCAAAAATAATGAATCAATTCCCCGGTTATGACGTCACCATGAGCGAGACTCATCATATCCATAAACTGGATGCACCCAGCGGCACTGCCATCACACTGGCTGAAGGCATACTGGAAAACATGGACCGCAAAGACAAATGGGTAAAAGGAACGCTCCTTGCACCGGACGGTACCGTCAGCGGCACCGACGCCTGCGCTTCCAACGAGTTTCCTATCGACTCGATCCGTGAAGGAGAGGTTTTCGGCATCCATACCATCCGCTACGAGTCAGAAGTAGACAGCATTTCCATCACGCACGATGCCAAGAATCGCGGCGGCTTTGTATTGGGAGCCATCCTTGCTGCCGAATACACGGCCCAACATGAGGGATATCTGGGCATGAGTGATTTATTCCCATTCTT